>Ga0255079_1000296_pt1 | contig 13811 bp, 15 predicted proteins | sample Colum_Atlam_RepB_FD_188586 | JGI IMG/M metagenome (GOLD analysis project Ga0255079, IMG submission 188586) | Freshwater microbial communities from Columbia River, Oregon, United States - Colum_Atlam_RepB_8h | ecosystem: Environmental > Aquatic > Freshwater > River | place: USA: Oregon... | reverse complement strand
AATATTTCAGAATCGAAAGGTGGATTTTTATGTTTGATATTTTAAGTGGCGGCATATTGGGGTCGATCTTTGGTGGCATCTTTAGGATGGCGCCAGAGGTCTTGAAATGGCTTGATAAGAAAAACGAAAGAGCGCATGAACTCTTGATGTTTTCTCGCCAGTGCGAACTGGAACAACTAAGGGGCCAACAAAAGCTCGCTGAGATTGGCGCTCAACGTGAGGCAGCTGTCGATGTGGGCGTGATGGATGCCTTTAACAATGCCATCACCCAGCAGGCCGAGATGGTCAAAGCTGCCGGTGGATGGGTGGCCAGTCTGTCGGCATCAGTGCGGCCCCTGGTCACATACTGGGTGCTGTTTGTGTGGAGCTTCATCCATGTCTGGTTTGCATGGAATGCTTGGCTTGCTGGCGCTCCAGCGGTGGAAGTGTTCAAGACCATGATGACACCAGACTTTTCTGCATTGCTGTCTGGGACAATCAATTATTGGTTTCTTGATCGCACATTGGCCAAGAGGGGTCTATGAACTTAGAGCTGGCTGCTGCCCTTTGCCGCCAGTTTGAGGGCTATCGGGCCAAGCCTTACCTTTGCCCAGCCGGTGTGGCAACAATAGGCTACGGCTCGACTTACTACGCTGACAAGCGCAAGGTGACATTGGAGGACCCACCAATGGATGAGCCAACGGCCAGAGCCTTGTTGATGATAGAGCTTGAGCATACTTACTTGCCTGGTGCGTTAAGGAACTGCCCCATCCTTGCCACAGACGAAAAGAAGTGCAACGCCATCGTGGACTTCTGCTACAACCTCGGCACTGGCCGGCTTCAGACTTCTACCTTGAAACGAAAAATCAATGCAGGGGACTGGGAAGGCGCCAAAGAGCAGCTCATGCTGTGGACCAAGGGTGGTGGAAAGGTTTTGCCTGGTTTACTAAAGCGCAGAAAAGCTGAGTGCGCTTTGCTTGATTGAGGCATAAAATTACCCCATGGCCAGCCAAACACAACAACTTGAGAATCCAGCACCACCAACCCTTGGTTATCCGACCGAGGTGTATGAGCGCAGGCATTTCAATGAGAACAATGGCTCGCTGACCATTTACTTTAAGAAGCTGGCCAGTGTGCTGGGGTCTTTGTTTGGACCAAGGGGCGGTCGGTTTATGAATGCACCCCACGGGGCTTTTCAAAGCACTGTGGACCAAACGGCAGCAGCGGCCAACACGGCCTATGCCATGACACTGAATACTGTCGATTACGCCAATGGCGTGACTATCGCAAGCAATTCAAGGATCACAGTGGCTGACGCTGGCATTTGGAATTTGCAGTGGTCTGGCCAGTTTGAAAACCCAGACTCTCAGGACCATGATGTCAGGGTCTGGCTCAAAATCAATGGGGCTGTGGTGACTGGATCAACTGGATTCTTTGCAGTGCCAAGCAAACACGGCTCAGTCAATGGCCATGCATTAGTCGGCTGGAATTACTTTTTGAGCTTAAATGCAACCAATTATGTGGAACTTTGGTGGGAGACTGACAGCAGTCAGGTGAGTATTCAATCCTATGCTGCATCAGGAAATTACCCCTCAACGGCATCACTTATTGCGACAATGACATTTGTCTCAAACATTACCTAAATACTGCCATGTACATACCTTTAAAGCTACCCCCAGGTGTTTTCCGAAATGGTACTGAATACCAGGCAGCAGGCCGCTGGTATGACGCAAACCTAGTGCGCTGGTATGAGGGGACACTACGCCCCATCAATGGATGGCGTACCAGGTCAAGCTCACAGATGTCTGGCTCATGCCGAGGCATCATCACTTGGCGCGATAACAGTGGAAACCGATACATTGGCGCTGGAACGCATACCAAGCTCTATGCCATGAATGAGGCTGGGACACTCAAAGACATTACGCCAACGGGCTTCACCAGTGGCTACGCAAGCTCCACAACCCTCACCGGCTATGGATACAGCACCTATGGCACGTTTGCCTATGGCGTGGCACGGCCAGACACCGGCACACCCATCCCTGCCACCACTTGGTCACTCGATACATGGGGCGAGTATTTGATTGCTTGCTCTAGCACTGATGGCAAGCTCTATGAATGGCAATTGGGGTTTGCTACACCCACATTGGCCGCAGCCATTACCAATGCACCAGTTAACAACAAGGCGGTTTTAGTCACCCAAGAGCGCATTATCTTTGCCCTTGGCGCTGGTGGAAACCCACGCAAGGTGCAGTGGTGCGACCAAGAGAACAATACCCTTTGGACACCAGCAGGCGACAACCTTGCAGGCGACTATGACTTGGCCAGCCCTGGCACATTGATCGCTGGCAAGCGGGTCAAAGGTGTCAATCTACTGTTTACAGATGTGGATGTCCACACGGCCCAGTATGTTGGCGCGCCATTTGTCTATGGCTTTGAGAAGGCTGGCTCTGGCTGCGGTCTCATTTCAGCCCAAGCGGTGGCGGCCATTGATACGGCAGCCATTTGGATGTCACGCGCAGGCTTTTGGATATATGACGGCTATGTCAAACCACTGCCAAGTGATGTGTCAGATTACATCTTTGACAACATCAACTACGCGCAGGCCAGCAAAATCTATGCGGTCCATGTCAGCAAGTTTGGCGAGATTTGGTGGTATTACCCAAGCGCATCGAGTAATGAAAACGACTCTTATGTCACTTTCAACTACCGCGAAAACCACTGGAACATTGGCACATTGGCCAGAACTGCTGGGGTTGATGCCGGTGTGTTTACCTATCCCTTGATGGTTTCAACCACTGGCTACATCTATGAGCATGAAGTCGGTTTTAACTATGACAGTGCCAGCCTCTACGCTGAAAGTGGCCCAGTCCAGCTTGGCAATGGCGACAACATCATGTCGGTGCGTCAGGTCATTCCCGATGAGCAGACTTTGGGTGAGGCCGTGGTTTCATTTAAAACCCGCAATTACCCGACTGGCACTCAATCGTCATTTGGACCATACACGGCAGCCAACCCAACTTCTGTCAGGTTTTCTGGGCGCCAAGTCAATATGAGGGTCACTGGCAACACCTTGGCCGACTGGCGTGTCGGGGTGATGAGGCTTGATGCTGTGCCAGCTGGTAAGCGATGAGCGACCAAGAACATTTGGACAGGCTGCGCCATCATGTGGAGGCTGCCTTAGAATACAGTGGAGGCACACATAATTTTGACGATGTCGCTGAGATGGTCGAGGATCACAGATTACAGCTGTGGCCAGCCAAGGACTCGGTGGTGTTGACAGAGATCATTGTCTATCCCAGGCTAAAGAATTTGCATTATTTTCTGGCTGGTGGCGACCTAGATGAACTCTCACGGATGCGACCATTGATCGAATCCTGGGGCAAGTCTGTTGGCTGCACCAGGGTGACTTTGGCAGGCCGAAGGGGCTGGTCAGAGACATTTTTGAAAGACGAAGGGTACAAACCAAAATGGGCTGTACTTGCAAAGGAACTTTAGGGGATAAATATGGCTACAAAGACCGAACAATTGCTTGCATATTTGCAAACACCAGGCTTGTCAGATGCGGCAATTGCCAATGAAATAAACCGCATTGGAATTTCAGCACAAGAGGTTTCTGCCTTGACGGGTGTGCCAGCGGCCACTGTACAGCAGCGCATTACAGCTGCAACGCCAGTGACAACGGCCACAAAGCCAACCTTTGCAACGCAAGCAGAGACTGGTCTTTATGACTATCTGCAAACACCTAATTTAACTGATGCACAAATTGCTGCTGAAGTGAATCGTCTGGGTCTCAATGCGCAGCAAATTTCAAGCATGACGGGTGTGCCAGTGGGCCAAGTGCAGTCAAGGCTTTCCCCATATTTGCCAAAGACTGTGGTTGATAACACTAAAGTTAATACAACTACAAACACAACAAATACAACAGCCACAAACAATTACGACTTATTTGCCAACTGGCTTAAAACAACACCCAATTTGACTGACACGCAAATTGCTGCCGAGATGAATCGTCTTGGCATCACAACGGGCCAAGTGGGTCAGATCACTGGAATGCCTGGCACAGACATTGAGAATCGTTTTCGGGCGACCACACCATTTGCTGGTGCAACCCAAGGCTTTGCCCAGAACTTCAACAACTATCAATCCATTCCAATTGGCTCTCAGTACAACCCATTTGCAGTGGGTGGCACTGGCTCACCCTATGCCCAGATCATGGGCCAGATGAGACCAGTCGGCAATCCTTATCAAAATGTTGTCGGCAACTTGCCAATGGGTGGCTATAACCCTGGTCTGTATGACCAGATCGCTGCGGCTAATGCAGCCAAGGCTGCGGCTGCGGCTGCTGGGAATACTGCCGTGGACCTTTCTGGTGGTGGCACTGGTGATGGCAGTGATGGTGGGGATAGTGGCGGTGATGGTGGTGGCAATGATAGCGGCGCTGCTAGTGGCGACTGCGTAGACCCAGATGTGCATATCTTGCTTGCTGATCGCAGCACTGTACGCGCTGGCGACCTCAAGGTCGGTGATATGTTGCACACGCTACATGATGAGACCTTTGTTTATGGCGACTTTCCAGTCGAGTATGTCAATGTTCTTCAGCGCCCCAAAGTTGAGGCGCTGTTTGACGATGGCCAAAAAATCATTATTTCCATTACGCACAAATTTTTAACTGCTGACAATAAGTGGGAAAAGATAAGCGACATTGAAATTGGCACATCAATTCGTGGTTTTGAAGATGTGACAAAGAAGCTGGTCAGCATCACTGATGTTGGAACTGGACCAGTCATTGAGATGGTGGTTACAGATGCACACACCTACATTTCTGAAGGTCTTGTCTCTCATAATAAATTCTATGGCGGCTTAATTACTCAGGTTTCTGGTCGTGACCCTGCTGGACCAGATGAGGGTCAAGTTGACATGATGCGCGGTGAATACGTCATCAAGAAGTCCTCAGTCGATAAATACGGCAAGGGACTCTTGGACATGATCAATGAAGGCAAAGTGCCTGCCAAGAAAATGAAATCTTTACTCGGATAAGGTGGCGATATGTCAAAAGGTGGAACAACAACCTCAACAAGCTCCATTGATCCACAGATCAAAGAAGCATTCTTGGCCAACTTTCAGCAGGCCCAAGGGGTCGCTGGCGCATTGCCGGTCCAGCAGTTTGCTGGGTACAACCCTTTGTATCAGGCAGGCGAGGAAGCTCTGGTCAACACGGCCCTCGCTGGCCCAGGCATATCTGGCACTGACTTGGCCGCACAAATGGCGGCTTATGGCGGTGTCTATCAGCCTGGTCAGATCACAGCGCAGCAGACCAACTTGAGCATGGGGCAAGGCCCAGGCTCAATTGGCAGCTACATGAATCCTTACACAAGCATGGTGCGTGAGAACGCATTGGGTGATTTGGAATCGGCAAGACGCGCTGCCATTCAGCAGACTGGTGAACGTGCAACTGCTGCCCGTGCTTTTGGTGGATCGCGCCAAGGTGTGGCCGAGGCTTTGACTAACCAAGGGTTTGCCAAGCAGGCCGCCACACTTGGTACAACATTAAACGAGCAGGCATTCAATCAGGCCATGGCTATGCAGCAGGCCGACATTGCCCGAAGATCAGCAGCCGACATTGCCAATCAGCAAGCAGGCTTGCAAGGTGCGCAATTGCGACTAGGCGGTGCAAGCCAGCTAGGCAATTTGGCTGCACAGCAGCAAGCATTGCGTCTTGGTGGCGCTCAAGCGGTCATGGGTGCTGGCGGTGCGCGTCAGGCTTTGGACCAGCAACAAATGGATGCAATCCGCAACATTGGTTTGCAGCGTCTTGGTGTGGTCCAGTCTTCACTTGGTGCGCAGCCTGCCAATCTTGGTATGCAATCGACAACGCCTCAATACTCAAACCCAGCATCAAGTGCATTGGGTGGAGCTATGGCTGGCGGTCAATTGTTTGGCCCTTATGGTGCTGTTGCCGGTGGCATTCTTGGCCTTTTAGGCGGTTAAGGAATAAAAAATGGCTGATTTTGATTTTGCAAATTTAGGCAGTTTATTTGGTGGAGGGATGTCTGGTGGCACTCCATCAGGACTTGACGCACTACTGTCAGAAGACCAGCGCAAATTGATGGCGCGTAATGCGACATTGTCAGCAGCTGCTGCACTATTACAAGCTGGTGGCCGTAGTTCACAACGCATTGGTCTTGGCCAAGCACTTGGATCAGCTTTGCAGGCTGGGCAGGCTGGATATCAACAAGCCCGTGCTGGATCATTGCAAGATTTACTGATTGGTCAAAAATTGACTGAGGCTAAAGGCGCTCAAGATTTAAAAACCCAATTGGCTGGCATATTTACCAAACCGACAACTGCATTGAGTCCAGAACAGCAGGCTTTGGCCGCACCAGGGATGCAAGCTGGCCCAACCATGGCCCGTGCTGAACTGGCTGCAAACATTCAGCCACCAAGCGATGCCGAGATTAAAGCGGCTCAATATCAAAGGGCAGCAGACCTTTTGGCATCAGCCGGCAAGGGCGAAGAGGCCAAGCGTTATCAGGACATGGCCAGAGACTTAAACCCACGGGCTAAAGTTGTTGGCCAGCCATTTGAGGTGACTGACACCACTGGCAAACCCATCATGGTCCAGCAGTTTGAGTCTGGCGATATCAAGACCATGCAAGGCTTTGGTCCAAAACGCGATGTCGTTTTGCAGAATCTTGGTGGCCAGACTGTGGCCGTCAACAAGTCTTCACTAAAAGGTGGCGAGACATTTGCCCAGACAATGACACCAAGTGAGATTGCCAACTTGAAAGTGGCTCAAGGCAATTTGGCCGTGGCCCAAGGTGGTCTTGGTTTGCGTCAGCAAGAATTTGCCCGTGGTGCTTATCAACTCAAAGAAACACCAGAAGGTCTGGCGTATGTGCCAACTGCACCAGGCGGTGCGGCTATGCCAGTTATGACGGCAGCCGGAACACAACTTGAAGGCGCTGGCTCTAAGCCTACTGAAGACCAAAGCAAGTCAGCAGGCTTTGCATTCCGAATGAAACAATCAACTCAGATTTTCAACCAGCCGGCTGTGGATAAGTCTGGTGAGCCAATCATTGACCCCAAAACTGGCAAACCAGTTACGCTTGAGCAGGCTTATGGTCAGCCAGGGAAGTATCAGGCCATCATGCGCGCCATCCCAAGTGCTGGATTAACCACTGGCATTGCCAATATTTCAGAAGATGTTGGTCGGCAGCAGTATCGTCAGGCCCAAGAGAATTGGGTCACTGCCAACTTGCGACCAGAGTCTGGTGCGGTGATTGGTGTGGAAGAGATGGAAAAAGAGATCACTAAATATTTTCCACAAACTAGTGACAGTCAAAAAACCATTGAGCAAAAAGCCCGTGCTAGACGCGACACTGAATTGGCTATGACTGTACGAGCTGGCCCAGCCTATAAACAAATTGAAAAAGCAGTGGCTGCACGGAATGCCCCAATGGCCGCACCAACTGCTGGTGTGCCTAGACTTGTCAAAGACCCTGCGACCGGCATCTTTCGCTATGTAACGGAGTAAAAAATGGCAGACAAAATTGTTCAAATCCCCAATATTGGGCCAGTGTCTTTCCCAGAAAGCATGACTGATGAGCAGATCATCAAGGCTATTCAATCATTGCAAGTGCCAGCTGCCGCACCAATTACTGCCCCAGCACCAACTGGCAAAGCCCCAGAGTCTTTTGGAGCCAAGATTCTGAACTCACCAGTCGGTGGTGTTATTCGCGGTTTGCGTGATATTCCAGACGCTGGCGCTCAACTTCTGACTCGCGGTTTAGAAGCTATTTCCCCAGCAGGCTCAAGTCTTGAGCAATTTGCTCAAGCAGAGCGCAAAAGGGTTGAAGATATCAATCGTCAGGCTGAACTGGATTACCAGAGAAACATTCGACAAGGTCAAATGCGTCAAGGTGAAATTGATGTGGGCCGAGTCATAGGCAACATTGCAGGCACATTGATCCCATCAACTGCTGCTGTGCGCGTACTTGGTGCGACCACTGCACCAGTGCGTGCTGGCGCGATTACTGGTGCAATTGGTGGTGCTTCACAACCCGTGGCCACAACACCTAGCACAACAACGCCAGAATTCTTTGCGCAAAAAGTTGAACAAACTGGAGCAGGCACTGTATTTGGCGCTGGCGCTGGCTATGGTGCAGACAGATTGTCCAAGTTACTTTTTGGCACTAAGCCACCAGCCATGCCAATGCCTGGTCAACCAGGTGTCGGTGGCGCTCAAGTCAATGTGACCACAACGCCCACAGCCACAGTGACTGGGGGTGGCATGACTCCTGGTGTAGTTGGACCAGATGCATCAGCCGGACTGACTTCTGCCCAGCAAGCCATTCTTGGCCGTGGCAAGGAAATGGGATTTCGCACAACGCCTGGTCAAGAGACTGGCTCTAGGTCTTTGCAGCAGATGGAAGCTCGAATGGAGTCAAGCCCATTTACTTCTGGACCATTTAACGCAATTAAAGATGCAAACCAAAAGATTCTTAATCGATCCACAGCGCAAGCCATTGGTGTCAATTCTGATGAATTGAGCAATCCAGTCTTGGCCCAGGCACAACGCCAGATTAGCAATGTCTATAATAAAGTTGGAACGCCAGAAGTCAGAAAACTAGATAACAATACTATTCAAAATGGCATTGAACTGGTTGATAACGCATTTGAGGGTTTGACAACTCAGCCATTTAAATCAAATATTTTTGTGAAGCAGCTGCAAGACTATGCTGCTAAAGGTGAAGCCACCGGCAATCAATTGCAGACTTTGTCATCAAAGATTGGCAAGCGTGCCAAAAACGAAATGACCACAGCAATGGGTGATCGTGAGCTTGGCAGTGCTTTATTCCAGATCAAAGAAATGGTCGATGACGCATTGGCCCAAGGCTTGTCTAAAGAGCAGCAGGCTGCATTCCAACTAGCCCGTACCAATTATCGCAACTTGATGACCATCAGGTCCAATCAAGGTGTGGTCAATCCATCGACTGGCAATGTGTCAGGCTTGAATCTGGCCAGTGCATTGACCCGCAAAGACCCGCAAGGCTTTGTGTATGGCTCTAACCAGACACCAATGTATGAGGCCGCTAGGTTTGCCCAAGCATTCAAGCCAATTGTTGGCGACTCTGGAACTGCCACAAGGTCTATGGAAGTCAGCCCATTGAGCATGATGCTGGCCGCGCCAACTAATATTGCAGCCCGTGCCTATACGGCCCAGCCAACTGCAAACTTGGCATCAAAAATGCAGACTGGTGTTGCACCAGGCACTGATGCGGCTACACAAGAACTCTTGAAAAAGATGTTCCCAACAACTGGTGCAGCCGGTTTGATCAGTCTATTGAGCCAATAACTAAGACCCAAAAAACGCGGCCACAAGTGGGTCGCGTTTGACTACCCTTGCTTTCTGCCTGCGTCTGGCCAAGCCAAAGTCTTTGTCATCTGCACTCATTTTCTCTCTGTATTTTTTGATGCGCTCTGAGCCTGGCACTGGCCCAGGCGCAATGGCATCATCACCATCACCCCATGACCACAGAGGCCGCCACTGGCCATTGGCGCTCACTCTGGTATATCCGCTGATATATACCAGCTCATGGCGGTGCAAGTCAAACAGAACCCTCGCAGCACTGCGTCTGGCACAAAAGCACAGCTTGGCCAAGTCAAGGTCTGAGAGGTTACTTTTCTTTTGAAGCGCTGCCTCAATGGCAGGCTCTACACGGGGCTTTAAGCCTCTGGCCATGTGCTGGTCTCCATTCGGGCTTTCAAGCGCTCCAGCATGGTCCTGACAACGTATGCACGGCTTTTAACCTCATTCGGGATTGCATGGCCAAAGACTTCTGGGTGCAGTAAGTCATTGACTAGGTCGAGGCAGGCATCTATGGCTGGGGGTAGGTCATTGTTCATTTAAGAGTCTCCATGCGGTTGCGGCACAGAGCGGGACTTGTCCATTTCCAATGGCTTTAAGTCTGTCCACCCTAGCGGCCACCCCATCAGCCACTCGACCCACACTGGGTTCAGCGGCCCACCAGCCTGTGCCGCTAGGGGGATTTCGTTCCTCTTGTACTCCGAGGGATTTCCACCGTCTTTGTGCATTCTGGACACTGGTGTTGGCCAAAGTCTGGGATTGTTCACTTGGTCCACCAGTCTGATTTGTACGGGCTGACCATTCGCTCGATGATTCTTGCCTTGCTTGAGTATTCCAGATGTCCCCCCCCCCCCGTGTCGGGCGTGCGCCACAATCCAGATGCGGTCGCGCTGGTGCGGTGCGCCAATGTCGGCAGCTCCCATAACATTCCATTTCGAGTCATACCCGAGACTGGAAAGGTCTCCAAGGACTCGCCCAATTCCTCGATGAATGAGCATTGGGCTGTTTTCCACAAATACGAATCTGGGTCGAATTTCGCTAACCACCCGCGCCATGTGATACCACATTGAGGAGTTTTCTCCATCAAGCCCTGCTCCTCTGCCGGCAATGGAAATGTCGGTGCATGGAAAGCCCCCAGATACGACATCAACAATGCCTCGCCATGGGTGGCCGTCAAAGGTTTGTACGTCATCCCAAATCGGGAAAGGCGCGAGAATGCCGTCATTTTGTCTGGCGCACAATACGCTAGCTGGGTATGGCTCCCATTCGACTGCGCAGACTGTGCGCCATCCAAGGAGCTTGCCTCCGAGTATTCCTCCACCAGCGCCTGCGAAAAGAGCCAGCTCATTCATCACCATCCTTAAACTTCTCCAGCGCAGTCACTTCAATGTGGTCCACCATGGATTGCAAAATCATGTGGGCAATGTCCACATTAGTGCCAGCGATGTATGCGTTATTGAGGGTCATGCACTCTTCAATGTCGGGTTCATAGTTTGCACCAAGTGAGTCAGTGGACCCTTTCTCTTCTGGGCTGTATTCAAGGAAGCAGACTAGGTCAACGTCTTCAACTGAGCAGTCGAACTGGAACAAGCCTCTGGGGCAGGGGGGTGTGGGGCCGTAGTTCATGACGACCACCATGCCACCAAAAGTGCAGCCAAGCCAACGCCAATGGCCAAGGCGGTCAAATAATCCAAGAGGGTTTCGGTTTGCGGTTTCATCGGTTTCTTTCGTTTAAGTTGAATAGGTGTAACCATTGTGGACACAATTAAATTATCTTGCAAGAAGTAATTCTGTCCATGTTGTTTTTTTACATATACCGCAATTAGAATGCGGCCATGGAATCAATTCACACTATCAGGGCAAGGGCCAAGGCTCACAAGATAACCATGGCTGCGGTGTGCGATGAGGCTGGCATCCAACAGTCCCAGGTCAGCCGGTGGCTGTCTGGAACTGTGGAGCCACTCTGGACATCAGTCAATCAATTGCACTTGGCACTTGAGAAACTGATTGACAAATCACCAGTCGTTATCGATTGAAGGTGTAGCAGCTGGCGCGCTCTTACCGGCCACCACGCCAAAGTCAGATGCAGCCGATGGCTTTGCACCACCCAGCGACTCACCCTTGGCCAAGAGCATGATGTTGTTGAGGCCATACGACACGCCCTTGTTGCCTGCTTGGTCATAAGCATAGGCATTCAAAGACACGCGGCCATAGTCGCCAGAGACAATATCTTGTGATCCAAGAATGTCATGGCCATGGGCATCCACTGCACCAGGCTTGTTGGTGCTTTTGGTATTGAAAAAGTAATGGCCTGCATATTCAGCCCCCAGTGGTGAGCCATCAGATTTGACTTCTGTATCGCCATCACGCAAGGGATTTTTGACAGTCTTTGGGATTTTGTCCCCAAACTTGGCGGTCAATGCCTCTTTGGCTGCGGCCTTTAACTGGGCCACTGTCTCTGTGTCTGTCTTTGGGACAAGAACTTGTGTTGAGAACTCTTCTTTCCCGTTCATCTCATTCTTGCGAGCAGTCAATGCTGAGAAATATGAGAAACGAACTTTGCCGGTTACGACTCTGGTCATGGTTTTTTCCTTTTAAGGGTTTAGGTTTTTACGTTTCTGTCGTCAAACAGAAATTGCACTTTAGCACAAATGCAGATATGATCGCAACAACTTAAAACGAGGAAACGATCATGCAGTTATTCCCCCATCAGCAGGAAGCCAAGCTCTTCTTGCTGTCCAGGCGCAGGGCCATACTGGCCGACCAGCCACGGGTGGGCAAGACGCTACCCACAGCAGCTGCTGCCCTAGAAAACCTACCGGCCCTGATCGTTTGCCCTGCCATCGCCAAAACAGTCTGGGAGGCGGCTTTCAGCAAGCTGGCCCCTAATGTCTCGGTCCATGTGGTCAATGGGAAACGTGAGGCTTCAGAGGTGAACAGTGCAGATATCACCATCATCAACTACGATGTCTTGCAATATGGTGTTACGCAAGTGGACAGATATAAGACACTGGTTCTCGATGAGTGCCACAGGATCAAGAATCCAAAAGCCCAAAGGACCAAGGCTGCGATGCTGGCCATGAAAAAGATTGGCCATGTTTATGCATTGTCTGGCACACCCATACCCAACCGGCCCATCGAGCTGTGGCCTATCTTGCACGGCCTTGGCATCTACCGAGGCGGCTGGTTTGACTTTGCGGCCCGATACGCAAAGATGTGGTCAGCACCATGGGGCTTGGACACATCAGGCGCCAGCAACCTGGTCGAACTCAAAGAGCTGATGAAGCCCCATGTGCTGAGACGCAAGAAAGAAACCATCTTCAAAGACTACAAAGACCCACAGGTCTCATTGATCACGTTTGATCTGCCCAATGACAAGCGGGAGCAAGCCTTTGATGCCGATGCCTTGATGGCAAACCCCAACGCCTTGCTGGCCTTTGAGGGTTTGGCCGAGATCATGCGGGAAGCTGGGATGCGCAAGGTGCAATACGCTGCCGACTTCATCGATGACTTGCTCCAGGCCAACGAGCCGGTGGTGGTCTTTGCGCACCACAAGGATGTGGTCCAAGCCTTAGAAGACGAACTCAAAATCCACAAGCCCGTGGTCATTACGGGTGAAACGCCACGGGCCAAGCGTGACAAGGCGCTTAAAGACTTTCAGTCTGGCCAGACCAAATGCATCATTGGCAACATTGCCGCCATGTCGGAAGGTGTAGACCTCTCCGCTGCCGACACGATTGTCTTTGTCGAATGCACTTGGTCCACCTCGGCACTGGAGCAGGCATCAAGCCGAGTCGAGAACATCAACAAATCAGGCATCCCACCCGTCATCTATATTCTGACCATCAAAGCAAGCCTAGACCACAATGTGCTGGCCAAGGTCTTAAAGAAGCTCAATGTTGTCAACCAAATCATTTAACCAGGAGAAACCATGCAACACGAAACCCGAAAACACGCCCGCCTCTCAGCATCCCGCACAGACAGATTCATGCAATGCCCAGGCTCTTATCGCCTCGAATCCCTCATGCCCTATGAGCCAGCAGGCGAGGCGGCTGCTATTGGGACTGCCATCCATGAGCTGTCAGAGATCATTCTGTCTGGCAAAGAAGTCCCAACTGGAACTGATCCGGACCATGTGGCCATGGCCCAAGGCTATGCAGACTTTGTCAATACGCTGGTAGAAAATCCGCGCAAGAAGCTCATTGAGGTCAACTTGGATGAGGGCCTGCAATCCCTGCACCCAGCACTGGGCGGCACAGCTGATGCCATCCTGGTCGATGGCAATCATCTCCATGTCATTGATCTGAAGACGGGCCGTGTGGCTGTGGATGCAGAGGACAACAAGCAGCTGCTGACCTATGCCCTTGGTGCAATGCGCCAGCTCAAGGCGCCAAGCAGCATCGAATGCACCATGCACATCTATCAGCCCCGTGTGGGCCACAGCAAGTGGACAGTGTCTGGCAAC
>Ga0255079_1000295_pt1 | contig 13816 bp, 24 predicted proteins | sample Colum_Atlam_RepB_FD_188586 | JGI IMG/M metagenome (GOLD analysis project Ga0255079, IMG submission 188586) | Freshwater microbial communities from Columbia River, Oregon, United States - Colum_Atlam_RepB_8h | ecosystem: Environmental > Aquatic > Freshwater > River | place: USA: Oregon... | reverse complement strand
CCCTTTGCCGCCCCGTGCGGGGCTTCCCCTTACCTTGCCCCGTCCGCCGCCCCGCCGGTTGCCTGGTCAAACCCCTTGCCGCCGGCCCTATGCCGCCGCCGTGCCGCCCCGGAAGGGCGGCAACCGCCGCCGCTGGTAATCACCGGCCGCGCCGCCGCCGTCCGCCGGCGGTTGAAAGTGGGGTTTACGAAACAAAGGTAAACGACTAAACATTGCCCCGAAACATGGGCGGCGGACTAATGATTTAATCATTAGTAAGGATGTCATGTTTCGTTCAGGTGAACGGTCGTTCACTAGTGAACTAGCGATTCGGGGGGGGTCGCCAGGCGGAATTCATACTGACCCTCGCCAAAAATCCGTTTTTTTCATTTTCCCCATAAAAAATTCATTTTTAGGGGCGTGACCCCAGATTTTTTTCGGTTTTTCCTACGCATTTTTGCGGGGATTAATCGGCCATAATATCCGCGCCGTCGACACGTCGACACGCATATGTCGATTTATTATAGACAACTTTTATACAATAAATACGGCCATTAAATAGGCCACACATTGCCGGCTACGCATGGCCGACGTGCATGATCCGAAAACATCGACCCCCTGAAATATTGCGACCCCTTTTATTTTTCGGAAGGATTTCCCCCCCTCGGGGTATAAGTATTTCATTGCCTTTGTTTTTTCGGGGGCTACCCCTAGGGGGATGACAAATCCCCTATTGATGACGCTGGCTGCGACGCTTGCGGCCATGCCCGTAGAAGCCCGTGACAAGGCCGAGCTGCTTATCCTGACGAACGCCATCGGCGCGGTGGAGAGCGGCATGAACTACGCCGCCGTCGGCGACGCCGGCAAAGCGGTGGGGGCGTGGCAGGTACACGTCGCCGCCTGGATTACGGCGAACCAATGGCGTGAGAAGCACGGCCTGCCGAAGATCAGCCGGCGGGAGTGGCGGGTGCCAGAGAACCAGCGCGGCATCGCCTTGGCCTATGTGACGTGGTGCCGGGAGCGGCTCGTCGACGACGGCATCGTGAAGCCGACGCCGGAGCAAATCTATCTGGCCTTCAGCATGGGCTTCAGCGGTGCGAAGTCGGTAGGCCACTCTCTGGTCACCGCGCCGAAGGCGAAGGCCGATGCGGCGGAGCGGGTGGGCAACATCTACCGGGAGCTGACCAAGTGAAGTCCTACCTCTGCATCGACCCGGGGGCGTCTGGCGGCTGGGTGCTGGACGAAGGCTCCCAGATTACTTGGGGCGACAACGACGGCCTGGTCGAACTGTGTCCTCCAATCAACACGACGGTGGTCATCGAGAAGGTGCCGGCTTTTGTCGGCCCTATCCCGGCGTCGGCGTCGTTCAAACTGGGCTACTCCTACGGCTGGATCGTCGGCCTGTGGCAGGGGCGCGGCTTCAAGGTCGTGCTGGTGACGCCGCAGGAGTGGCAGAAGACGATGGGCGTCGGCACGAAGAAGGGCGGCGGGCATAGCACGACCGAATGGAAGAACGTGTTGAAGAGGGAGGCCCAGCGTCGCTTCCCCAGCGTGGAAAAAATCACGCTCAAAACGGCTGACGCATTTTGCTTGCTCTCCCACGCGCAGCAATTCAACCTCTGACTTCTAGCCACCCACATGATTACGAAATACCACAACCGAGTCGAAGCCACCGAAGTGGCCGACATCATCGAAGCCGACCGCATCGTCCGTGAGGAACGTGCCGCCGGCAACCTCCGCTTCAAACTCGTCCCCCGTGGCGAGCTGAAGGCCGAACTCGACGCCGAAGCCCTCATGGATTCGCTCGTCCCTTGGAACCGCCTGGTCTAATCTTCCCATGATCACGAAACTAATCAAGACCCCGCCGGCTCGCCTGCTGGCCTCCATCCCTGACACCGAGTACGTCGTCCTTTCGGACGGCACGGTGGCGCGTCGGCTCAAGCCCTACGTCGTCAACACGAAGGTGTCCTACAACATGATGCTGGACGGCGTCCTCCGCCGGGTTTCCAGCCGCAAGCTCCTCGCCGCCGCCAAGGCCGCTGCCTGATATGAAATACGTCCTATACTGTTTCCTCGTCATTACCGCTATGGTCTTTCTGGTCGTAGCCGCCGCCGCCTTTTTAGGCGTCTTGAAAGCGCGGAAGGACAAAGGAAAGACCGACGACGACATGGCCACGGGTATGCTCGCCAGCGTCATCTGCTGGATGCTCGGCGGTCTTTTCATCTTCCTCGCTTACCTCGCCTCCTAACATGGAAAACAACGAACTCGTCCCCGTGACGCCCCAGTCCACCGAACTCGCCGCTGCCGGCGTGTACGACCGCATCTCCGACCCGATGCAGGCGATCAAGACCCTCGGTCTGTCCATCTTCAAGTCCGGCATCTTCGGCTTGGATAAGCCTGAGCAGGGTGAAATCTTGGCCATGCAATGCATGGTCGAAAAGAAGTCCCCGCTGGAACTGGCGCGGACGTACCACTTCATCCAAGGGCAGCTCGCCATCCGCTCCGACGCCTTGCTGGCCAAGTTCCAGCAGGCCGGCGGCACCGTCGCCTGGACGGAGCGAACCGACGAGAAGGTGAAGGCCACGTTCCGCAAGGGTACGTCGTCCGCCGACATCGTCGCCGACATGAAGGAGTACGTCGGCAACGGCACCGCCCTCGGCAAGGACGGCAAACTGAAGGACAACTGGAAGAAGTGGCCGCGCCGGATGCTGACCGCCCGTGCGATCAGCGAAGGCGTCCGCCTAATCGCCCCGGAGTGCTGCTTCGGCACCTATACCGTCGAAGAACTCGACGCTACGCCGTCGAAACCCTTTGCCCGACAGAATACCCTAACCCTAGACGAACTCGTCCCTGAAGCCAAGCGGGACGCCGCCGTCGCCGTGCTACGGCAGGTCGGCCACTTGACTCCCGAGCAGGGTTGGGCAGATATCTCGCAGGACTTGGCCGACACGCTTTGCAAGAAGCCTGGCCCGTTCCTCTCCGCCGTCGACTCGCACCTTTCCCTATGAGCCACCCCCCCGAAGAAATCGTCCACGAATTCAAGCCCCTGCCCGACCGCTCGCCGGAAGATCAGGTGAAGGCGTTGACCCAGATTGTCCACCAGATGAGCCAGAACTGTTTCGAGGTCCGCCTTGAGCTGAACGACCTGCGCGAGCAGAACGTCGACCTGATGAAGGAGGTCGCCTACCTGCGTGGCATCGTCAGCACCGAAGCCGTGGCCAACTACCGCAACCTGACCAAGAACTAACATGGATCATTCTATCCCGCTTGAAAACATGATGGACGGCGTCGTCTGCATCTGCCTTATGCTTTTCGCAATCGCAATCTGCGTGGCCATGTGGCGCGACAAGGACAAGGACTACTTCCTCTGGTCTCTGACCGGCATCACGACCTTCCTGACCGTCGCCGTGGCCATCTACATGGTTGCCAAGGCTAACGCCTGGTTCACCGCCCACATCCTCTACCTCCCATGAGCAAACAAATCCCCGACGAAGAGTACATCAACCATCCCGGTTTGTCGCAGAGCGGCGCGAAGGAATTACTTCGCTCCCCCGCGCACTACCTCGCCTACCTCGACCGTGACCGCAGCGAGCAGACGCCGGCCCAGCGGCTCGGCACCCTGATCCACCTCGCCTCGCTCCAGCCGAAGGTCTTCGACGCCACCGTCGTCGTCGCCCCAGACTGCGATAAGCGCACCAAAGAGGGAAAAGAAATCTGGGCCGCTTTCCAGTCCACGCTCAAGCCTGGTCAGGAAGCCATCAGCCAGAAGGACGGCGAGCTGGTCACCAACGTGTCCATCGCCGCCCGTGCCGGCCTTGATAAGTTGATGAAGGACTTCGACGGCGAGTCGATGATCACGGAAGTCCCGATGGTCGGACGTGTCAACGGTACCGATATCAAGGGCAGGCTCGACGCCATCATCACGACGAAGAGCGGCAAGCGTATCGTCGTAGACGTGAAAACCACAATGGACGCCGGCGCGAATTCGTTCGGTCGTGATATCGCCAACTATATGTACTTCTTGCAAGACGCATGGTATATGACGCTGGCCCACGCCGATCAGTTCGTCTTCCTCGCCGTCGAGAAGGACTTCCCGAACTGCTGGGCGACGTACACGCTCGACGAGGCCGCGCACCAGAAGGGTCTTGCCCTGATGAACTCCGCCATTGACCTCTTCGCCTCCTGCAACAAGTTCCGCCAGTACCCGGGCTACTCGCAGGAAGTCCAGACGCTCTCGCTCCCGAAGTGGGTGCAGTAACTCTCCCCCCAACCACAACCCATAACCCAATACCATAACATGGCATTCAAGTTCAACCCCAACGCCGCCGAGGATCGCAAGTACGTTTCCAAGGCCGGCACCTACACCGCCACGGTGCAGGGTGCGAAGCAGGACTACCTCCCGCCCCGCGCCGACCTGTACGCCCGGATCACCTTCGTTACCACCGAAGGCGAAACCGTCTTCGGCGACCTGTTCGCCAAGCCGGACAAGAGCGGCGGTCACGAACGCCTGGAGCAGTTCCTTGCTGCTTCGGCCACGGACGACGAGGTCAAGGAGTACGTCGCCGGCGGCGAGCTGGAGGTCGACGAGTCCTTCCTTGAGAAGATTCTGGCCCGTGCCAAGGGTCGGACGCTCAAGGTGCGCGTGACCGAGCGTAAGTACACCAAGAAGGACGGCACGGAGGGGGTGGCCTATCAGGCGTCCTTCTTCACCCGCCTGCCCGGTGGCCCCGCCCAGAACCCCTTCTAAAGGGGGGTAAAGGCGATACCGAAGGGGGAACGAAAGTTCCTCCTTTTTTGTGCTTGTGTTGCCGACGCCGATGCACACAACAAAGGACGCCACCCGATTATATACCCATGAATATCACCGAAGAACAACTCATCTCGTTCGTGCGCGACGAACTCGACACCAGCAAGATGTCCAAGAAGAAGTACCTCCAATACGTCCTTGAAGCCCTCAAGGAACCGATTGAACACGAAGTCTCCTTCAATCCCGAAATCGAAGACAACTGGACGCACACGATCTGGCTCTGCGAATACCCGAGCTACGTCTGCTCTAGCGTCGCCTGCGACGGTGGCGAGCGTAGCCGCTACTGGCTGGACAAGCGTATGTCCGGCACCGAGTACGCCTGCATTTTCAAGGCCAATCCCGACATTGATTACATCGTCCTTCGCTGCGGCAACAAGCGTCCCCGCTATATCATCGTCGACGGCAGCAAGTACCGCAACCTCGCCAACTAACATGGAACTCAAACTCCGAGACTATCAAGAAGCCGCCGTCACCGCCGCGCTGTCGCACCTTGCCAAGGGCATCAACCCGCTGGTGATTGCTCCGACGGGTGCCGGCAAGACCGTCATCGCCTCCAGCATCATGCACCGCTGGCAGGCCGGAACGAACCGCAAGTGCTTCTTCGTGGCCCACCGCAAGGAACTGATTGACCAGGCGGCTGCGACGATGACCCGTGCCGGCGTGGTCGGCGAAGCCCTGTCCGTCTTCTCCGCCGACTTCGACCATATCTCCGCCGAAGACAAGGCCACCGCTCTGGTCGTCTTCGACGAAGCCCACCATGCCGTCGCCTCTTCGTGGGCCAAGTTCAACGCCGCCTTCACCGGCCCGAAGGTCGCCGTGACCGCCACGCCTGACCGCCTCGACCGCCAGCGTCTGGAAACCGTGGGCTTTGAGACGGCTTACGAGATCGCCATCCGCACCCTTATCGAGCAGGGTCACCTCGTCCGCCCGATGGCCCAGAAGATGCCCGTCGAGATGAGCCTGATCCGCCTGCGCGGTTACGAGGACGCCCTTGAAGCCGTCGCCGACAGCATCGTCGTCGAGCTGAACCGCTGGGACCGCAAGAAGGCCATTGCCTTCCTGCCCGACGTCGACTCCTCCCTCCGCCTGGTCGCCCACCTCCGCCAGCGCGGCATCGAGGCCGGCCACGCCGACGGCAGCACCGGCAAGTTCCGTGCCGGCACCGTCGACGCCTTCAAGAACGGCGACCTGCGTGTCCTCTGCAACGTCAACCTGTTCACCGAGGGCTTCGACGCCCCGGAAACCGATTGCGTCATCCTGCTGCGTCCGACCCAGTCCCGCGCCCTCTGGTGCCAGATGATCGGGCGTGGCCTCCGTACGGCTCCGGGCAAGACCGATTGCCTTATCCTCGACCCCATGTGGATCAGCGGCGAGAATTCCTTCACGCCGGCGGACGCCTTCACGGTTCACCCGCAGGCCAAGTCCGCCCAGATTCAGGGGTCGCACGATCCGCTCGACGCCGCGCTCGGTTGCGACCGTCAGGCCGAGGAAGCCATGCTTCGCCGTATCGCCGCCGAAGAGCAGCGGTCGGCCACTAAGGAGGCCAAGGAACTGGGGCTGGTCGACCTGTCCGTCGCCTGTGCCGTCTTCGGCTTCGTCCTGCCGGCGTCGACGTCGGACTCGTCCATGTTCCATTACCAGTCCACCGAACTTGCCCGCTACGGCGTTTATGCCCGTGGCATGACGTCTGACCAGGCTGACTGGATGATTGCCCGCCTGAAGGCACGGGAAGCCCTTAATCTGGCCACCGTGAAGCAGGTGCGTAAGCTCCAGCAGTTCGGGGTGCGCGGTGCCGAGCGTCTGAGCAAGGATTCGGCGTCGAAGGCCATTGCCTCCGACTGGCGGATGCAAAAGGGGCCGAGCCGCCAGTCCCCCCTGCAAAAAATTTACGGACGAATCTTCGATAACTATGATGCCTAAAAACACCAAGCCGCTGGTCTTCATGATCACCGGCGTCGCTCGCGCGGGGAAGGACACCTTCGCCGCTTGTCTGATGGAACACTTCAACGGCAATGGTTGCCGTGCGGAGGTCTTCAAGTTCGCCGACGTGCTGAAGGACCGGGCGAACGACGTGCTTCGGGCGATGGGGGTCTTCAAGGCCGGGGAGCGGGACTTCCACGCCGAGGAGTTCAAGGTCCGCCATAGGGGGCTGCTGGTCGAATTAGGCCGCACCCTCCGGGGGGTGGACAAAGACATCTTCGCTCGGCACCTGAACGCTCAAATCCATATGTTCTTGGACTACGCGCCGCTCGACGTCCGCCCCGTGGCCTTGGTCTCGGACTGGCGTTACCTGAATGAATACCTGTTTCTGGCCAAGCATCTGGACGCCCAGATTGTGACGGTCGAGATGCAACGGCCTGGCTACGGGCCGGCGAACGACGAGGAGGCGGGGAGCTTGGCGGACATGATGGCGTCGATGCAGATACTGCATACTCGATTGGCGGTTGACCCCGCCGGCGTCCGTGCCGTAGCGTCTGAAATCTACCACATCTACCGATGAAACCAGACAAAGAACAAATCGACCGCCTAGGCTTTGAGGTCTGGGCAGACAACGCCATCGTAAACATGATGGAAAACCTGCCGCCTGATTGCACCGGGTTCAGCAGCCACGACGACGATATCAGCATCCAGATCACCTTGGTCGGCAAGGACGTCATCGGTCGAGTCCGCGCTTACGTCCCGGGCTACGGCTGGAAGCATCACGAACGCACAATCCGTCGTGCCTGCTATAACAACTGATGGGCAAGTATATCCCAGTCGAACCCGAGAAGTGGGCGGCGATGGTCATCGCCCAGCGCGACCTCGTCCGCTATAAGGAAATCTGCGACGAGATGGACGCCGAATGCACCCGGCTCAAGGCCGAGGTCGAGCGGCTGACCGCCTTCACCACCCGCACCATCATCCCGAACGAGGAACTGCAAGCACAGGTCGAGCGGCTGACCAAGGCCGGGGATTGGGTTATGAGCCATTGGTCTTCTGGCGATGGTAGTGATGAAGTTAGATTCTGTCAGGCTTTGCTTAAATGGAAAAACGCCAAGGAGGGCAAGCAGCCGTGAGGAAGCGTCGGCCAGAGATTATGCATCCCGGCCTCAAGCAGCTCACCCCCTACGAGAAACGACTAGCCCAGCAGGTGAACAAAGCCGACCGTGATCGCTGGAACGAATTGATGGCCAAAACTTGGAACAAATGGCAACCTCAAGAAGAGACAACTACGGCAAAATCAAGCAAGCGGTCGTCGAAGCCCACGCCGCCGGCCTGACCTACGCCGACGTCCAGGCCAAGTACGGTTACCGCCGCGCCAGCCTTTACGAAGCCGCCCGACACCTTAACCTTAAACTCAAACCCTCAAAACATCGCACATGAAAGTATTGGAACTTTTCGCAGGATCTAGGTCTGTCGGCATAAAAGCCGAATCAATGGGCATGGAAGTATTTTCATCCGACATAAATGCGTTTCCCAGCATACATTATGTCGTAGACATACTTAACTTTGATGAATCGAAGGTTCCGTTCAAACCAGACATTATCTGGGCATCTCCGCCCTGTACCACGTTCAGCGTGGCATCTATCGGACACCATTGGACGGGCGGATCAAGGGCTTATGTTCCGAAGACAAAAGAAGCTGAAGTCGGAAAAGCCATAGCTGTCCGCACAAAGCAAATCATCATGCATTTCGACCCCTTGTTTTACTTTATTGAAAACCCTAGGGGGCTTCTTCGTAAGATGGACTTCATGCAAGACATGATGCGTCATACGGTTACCTATTGCCAATATGGCGAAGACCGAATGAAGCCTACCGATATCTGGACGAATAACATGAATTGGAAACCAAGGCCGGTTTGCCGCAACGGTGATTCTTGCCATGTTGCCGCACCAAGGGGTGCCAGGACTGGCACCCAAGGTATCAAGGGTGCCTATAATCGCAGTAAAATACCAGACCAACTTTGCCAAGAAATACTTGAATCATGCCTACTATGAGAAAGCCCCCTATCAACCTTACCGAGTACACCCATAAGATGCCTCGCCGCTGTCACGCCCTGCTCGTCATCCTCGACGGGGGCAAGGTCGAGCACCCCGAGTTCGTGGCCTACAGCCGGGACGAGTACGCCACCGAGCTGGCCAAGTGGAAGCGCACCGTGCTGCCGACCCTCCGCCGCTCCAACGTCGAGTTCTGGGAACTGCACAACGGCGATCACCAGGCGGTCAACCTGCTCAACCGATGAGCCGCCAGAAGATTAATTGCTACGGGCGTCCGCCGGCCAGGCTGGCCGTCCTAGAGGGCATCAAGCACGGCTTGACCGCCAAGGAGACCGCCTATGCCTACGAGTATAGCCTCCGCGCCGTGCAAGAAGCCGCCGCCCGGATGAAGGTCTCCTTCATCTGGTCCGGCATCGGTCGCCCCCCTAAACACCTGCCTAATAATAACAATGAACATCAATAAGGGCTGGAAGCGGTTCATGGCGGTCGGCTGCTCCCACGGGATGTATGCCGACCCGAAGGCCATATCGGGCGTCCTCAAGTTCAAGGAACGGTGGAAACCACATATGACCGTCCACCTGGGCGACTTCGTGGACATGACCCCCTTCATGTCGTCGGCGCGGGGCAAGGGCGACGCCGTCGAACCCGATATCGGGGGGGGGCTTAAATTTCTAGACCAGCTCCGCCCGAACGTCGTTCTGGCCGGCAACCATGAGGTCCGCCTGTGGCGCGAAGCGGCCTCGGACGACGAAGTCTATTCCGGCTACGCTCTTCGCCTGATCAACGACATCACCGAGCATTGCCGTAAGCGGAAAGCCCTGTTCATCGAGTACACCGGCATCTGGCAGGCGTTCCAGTTGGCCAACTACAAGTTCACCCACGGAACCGTTTACGGCGAGAACGCTCCACGGGACATGGCCGAGATGTACGGGAACGTGATCTTCGCCCATACCCATAAGGTCGGTCGCATGACCGGGCGACGGGACGATACTCCGACGGGTATCAGCGTCGGCACCCTGACCCGGAGGGGGGCTATGGATTACGCCAATACGCGCAGGGCCACGTTCGCCTGGTCGCAAGGCATGGTCTTCGGGTACTATACCGACGAGAAACTCATACCGTGGGTGCATGAGCAGCCGCACGGCCAAGATGAATGGATTTTACCCGTATGAATTCAAAAGAGGTCTTGAAAGAGTTATGGGCCATCAAGTCTAGAGCTGCCGAGCCTGTCCCGAAGGGCTACAAATCAATGGGAGATTGGTCGAAGGAATGGGACGTACACCTTTCGACTGCGCGGGTCTGGTTGATTCATATGAGTAAAACCGGCAAAATGAAGAAGGTGAAGTTGCGATTTTTTGATGGACGCCGCATCCAGATGAAGTATTTCTATGGGAAATGAAATACCTCTCCGTATGTTCCGGCATGGAAGCGGCCACGGTCGCCTGGCACCACATGGGCTGGACGCCGGTCGGGTTTTCCGAGATCGAACCTTTCCCATCAGCCATCCTCAAACACCGATTCCCCAACGTACCTAATTATGGCGACCTCACCAAACACGCCGAATGGCCCCTATCAACTGGAGATGTGGACCTCCTCTGCGGCGGAACTCCCTGCCAGTCCTTCTCAATCGGAGGCAAGCGAGGAGGCATGGATGATGTCCGTGGTCAACTCGCCCTTGCCTTTGCCGAGCTGGCTGGACGACTTCGACCGCGCTGGATCGTCTGGGAAAACGTCCCGGGCGTTCTATCCAGCGGAGGCGGACTCGATTTCGCCGCCTTCCAAAGGTCGCTGGCTGACCTCGGGTATAGTTGTGCCTGGAGGCAGCTCGACTGCAACGGCTTCGGACTTCCCCAGCGTCGCAAAAGAGTCTTCCTTGTCGGATATCTTGGAGACTGGCGACCACCTGCTGCGGTATTGTTTGAGCGCGGAATGTTGCAGGGGAATCCTCGAAAGGGCGACGAGGAGGGGGAAGAGCCTGCCGCTTCCGCTGATGACGGCCTTGCAGAACGTGGCGAAGGGGGAATGATCCCTTACCGAAAGAGCCGCCGCGCACAGAGCAAGGAAGACTACGAGACATGGGTGAAAGCCGATTTCGCCAATTGTCTTAATACCTTCGACCTTACCGGGGACATTCGATCCACCCACGCCATCGCTTTTCAGCCTGGTAACCTTCGCCGGCAGGGCGGAGCCAATCCCTCTTACGACTTCTTCCCGACGGTATCGACGGACAGCGGTGACCAGAACGCCCCTGTGGCCATCCCTCCGTCGACGGTTCGACGCCTGAGCGTCGTCGAGGTCGAACGCCTGATGGGCTTTCCTGACAACTGGAGCCGCATCCCGTACAAGGGTAAGCCCGAGGAAGAGTGTTCGGACTCACCCCGTTACCACGCCTGTGGCAATAGCATGGCCGTGCCGGTCATGCGCTGGATCGGCGAACGCATCAATTTCATCCATGGCAAAGTATCATCCTGACGCAATCCGCATCGAGCCGGCCGAATGGTTCGACGACGCCATCGTGGGAACGTCGAAGGACGGTTTCCTGATCTACTCCTATTACCGGCTTATCGAAGTACACATGAGGTACATGAACGAGTCCGAAGAGGACAGCGCGGAGTGGATTAATTTCAATGTGATCGGCCTGACCTGCGACAACGCACCGACTTTCAAGGTCAGTTACGCCGCCCGGTATCAATGGAAGCAATATAAGCCGAGCTGCCTTAAAGGATTGCGTAAGCGGAAATAAGCGTCCACAAGTCAAAGAGCCACCATGACCACCGAAGATCGTATTTCCGGGGCGAGAGCCTATCTCGCCAAACTGCCTGCCGCCGTCGCCGGCCAAGGCGGACATCCCGCCACCTACCGCGCCGCCAGCATTCTGGCCAATGGCTTCGACCTGCCGTGGTCGGACGCCTGGTCGCTGCTTCAGGAGTTCAACGCACGTTGCTCGCCCCCTTGGTCGGAGAAAGACCTGCGTCACAAGTTGAACGACGCCTACGTCAAGCCGCACGAACGCCAGAAGGGCTGGCTGTCGAAGGGCAAGGACAACGAACGCCGGGTCGGCGCGAACGGACGCTTCGTCTTCGACCCGAACCGTGTTGCGGAGCTGGTCGACGTGCAGACGCCGTTCACGACCGCCGATGTGCTGCTGAACTGCTTCAAGGATGAGGACGTCATCTGCATCACGAACGAGGCCGGCCAGACCGAGGACGGCAAGTGGTTCCCGGCGTCGAAGGGCATCTTCCTGACCCGCGCCGAGTGGATCACCAAGTTCTTCGGCCCCGGAGCCGTGGGGGCTGCGAAGTTCGCCGGCACGGAGTCGGGGGCTTGGATTCGTATCAACCCCTTTACGCCAGACGATTTCACGGGTACGGACGGTTCGGTGTCGGCGTACCGCCACGTCTTGGTCGAGTTCGACAAGAAGGCCAAGGACGAGCAAATCGCCATCTTCCAGCAGTCCAACCTGCCCATCAGCCTGCTCGTCGACTCGGGCGGCAAGTCCGTCCACGCCTGGGTGCGTGTCGACGCCCAGACCAAGGAGCAATGGGAGGAACGCCGTAATACGGTGTATGACTACCTTTCGGACCACGAACCTGACCCGCAGAACAAGAACCCTTCCCGCTGGAGCCGGCTGGGGGGTATCATGCGCGGCGAGAACGAGCAGAAAATAGTGGCGTTCAAGATTGGTTCGCTGGACTGGGACGAGTTCATGGCGTGGCGGGAGGGTCAGGACTTCCCCGAAGAGGTCACGACGGACGTCCTTGAGAACTACGACGTCCTGAACGACCCCAACACGGTCATCGGCCACGGACGCTGGTTGCAGAAGGGCGGCTCGCTGCTGATCACCGCGCAGTCCGGCATCGGCAAGTCTTCCTTCGCCATGCAGATGGCCATGTCGTGGGCTTGCGGACGGGAACTGTTCGGCATCCCGGCGAAGCACCCGCTGAAGATGGGCGTCCTCCAGGCGGAGGGCGACGTCGGCGACATGGCCCAGTCTTTCCAAGGCGTCATGTCCGGCATGAGGCTTAACAACGACGAGAAGGCGATGGTCAGGCAGAACCTGCACTTCTTCAACGAGTCGTCCAAGCGCGGCGAGGATATCATCCAGCTCGCCCGTAAGATCATCGTCCGGCATAAGTTGGACGTCATCGTACTCGACCCGCTGATGGCCTACATCGGCGGCAACATCAATGACAACGTCGACGTGACGAACTTCTGCCGTGGGCTGCTGGAGCCTATGCTCAAGGAGACGGGGTGCATCGCCATCCTTATCCACCACGAAGGCAAGCCGAAGGCCAAGGAGGTCACGGACGGCCAGACCTTCTCGGACATGATGTACAGCGGTACGGGCGGGGCGGAGTTGGTGAACTACGTCCGCGCCGTCCTGAACATCCGCCGGGAGTCGAAGGACTTGCCGGTCTTCTCGTTCAACCTGTCGAAGCGCGGCAAGGAAGCCGGGATGCGGACGCCCGACGGCAAGCCTACCCTCGTCCTGAAACTCAAGCACTCGGACGACCGGGTGTTCTGGGAGGTAGCCCCCTTGGCCGGCGGTTTCGAGCTGCTCAAGGTTGGCCAGCAGTATCGGCACTTTGAGTCCAAGCCCCGCTTGAGCCGGGGGGCGTTGCTGGAGGAACTGATGGCGGATCACAAACTCCAGAGGGACCAGGCGGAAGCCCTGATTAAGGCTATGGTCACCAACGGCATCATCGAACCCCGCAAGGTGGGGGCGGCATTGTACTACCAAGGCACCAAATACGACGCCTAGCCGCCCCGTGGCAGGCTTTTAGGGTCAGGGGAGACTACTTACCCTTACGGAGCCTAGAAAGGGCGTAGTCGACCAATTCAGGGCTTGCGTAAGCCGCCGCGCCGGCGGCACCGAAGGCCATCCCCTCGGAGTTGAAGTACCCCTTGGTGGCTAGGCCGACGAGGATGGCGGTCAGGCCGGCGGTGGCGGTACGCCTAGCGATGTACCCTAGGGACTGCTTCTCGGTGGAGCAGAAGTATCGGACCAGCCACGACAAGGCTCCGATGGCGAACCCGAAGCCCACGTCGCGC
>Ga0255079_1000288_pt1 | contig 13893 bp, 8 predicted proteins | sample Colum_Atlam_RepB_FD_188586 | JGI IMG/M metagenome (GOLD analysis project Ga0255079, IMG submission 188586) | Freshwater microbial communities from Columbia River, Oregon, United States - Colum_Atlam_RepB_8h | ecosystem: Environmental > Aquatic > Freshwater > River | place: USA: Oregon | collected... | reverse complement strand
GCACGATCGACCGGCGCGCGGGTGTGATGGGGATCGTGTCGAACGGGGGTCTCTTGTCAGCCGGGACCGAATTCGTGCTCGAACCGCCGCCACCCGGCGCATCGCCCCTGGTCGTGGTGTGAACCCCAGTTCTCACCTGGTTCTCACCCAACCCTGGTTCGCTTCTCACCCTGGTGTCGCACCATGTGATCGTCCCAGCCGAACCCCCCACGGCTGGGGCACCAACCGATGGTGCGACGCACCGGACAAGGAGAGAACGATGAATGCACGCAAGTGGATCGTGACCGGCGTGACCGCCGGTGTGTTGGCTGGCGGCGCCGCCGGCTTCATGGTGACGGTTCCCAGCGGAGCCGGAGCCGCCACGTCGAACACGGTGCAGGCGGCCGATACCGACGTGAATGGTGAGACGGTCGTGATGCCGCAACATCACGGACAGCCCCACCTCACCCCCGAAGACCGGGCCGCCAAGTTCACCGACGTGTTGCAGACCCTCGTCGATGACGGAACGCTCACCGCAACTCAGCGCGACACGGTGATCGCCACGTTGCAGGCGGCTCGTCCCGAGTCGGGTGAGCGTGGTGGCCGTGAGGAGCGTCAGGGTCGTCGAGCCGAGCATCGTCAACAGTCACTTGCGACCGCAGCATCGGTGATCGGTGTGACCGCCGACGAGTTGAAGACCGCGTTGCAGAGCGGTCAGTCGATCGCCGACGTGGCCACGGCCAACGGAGTCGATCCGCAAGCGGTGATCGACGCTCTCGTGGCCGAAGCCACCGCGAATCTCACTCAGCGCATCACCGACATGGTGAACGGTGTGCGACCGGCCGATGCGCCGGCCGCAGAACCCGCCAACTGATCCTTCCCCTACCTATTCACACGGTTTCCGCCCGCGGACGACGGCCACCCCTTCGGGGGTGGCCGTTCCCGTTTTCGATCTCCGATTCATGAGAGGCCCGGGGCTGGCCACACCCGTTTCCTAAGATGGTCGTTCCATGACGTCCGGCGCCTACGACCCCTCCCACCGGCCCGGACCGGTCGATCTGAGCGGTCTCAATCCGATGCAACGCGAAGCGGCCGAACACGTGGATGGTCCGCTACTCGTCGTGGCCGGCGCCGGGTCGGGCAAGACCCGCGTTCTCACGCATCGCATCGCGCATCTCATCGGTTCACACGGTGTGCATCCGTCGAACATCCTCGCCATCACTTTCACCAACAAAGCGGCCGGCGAGATGAAGCACCGCATCGAGGCGTTGGTGGGTCCGGTCGCGCGCACCATGTGGATCTCCACGTTCCACTCGGCGTGTGTGCGGATATTGCGGGTGCACGCCGAGAAGTTGGGTTACCCCAAGAACTTCAGCATCTACGACCAAACCGATGCGCAGCGGCTCACCGGGTACGTGATCCGCGACATGGGCTTCGACCCGAAGCGGTTCACTCCGCGCGCCGTGCACGCCGTGATCTCCAACTGGAAGAACGAGCTCCTGTCGCCGGGTGAGGCCGCCGACCGTGGGCAGGGGATCTTCGACCGCAAGCACTCCGAGATCTACAAGGAGTACCAAGAGCGCTTGGTGAAGGCCGGCGCGATGGATTTCGACGATCTCCTCGTGGAGACCGTGCGGTTGTTCCGCAAGCACCCCGAGGTTCTGCGCGAGTACCAGCACAAGTTCCGGTACGTCCTGGTCGACGAATACCAGGACACCAACCTCGCCCAGAACGAGATCGTCCTCATGTTGTCGGCCGCGCATCACAACGTGTGCGTGGTGGGCGACACCGATCAGTCGATCTACAAGTTCCGCGGCGCCGACTACCGCAACATCATGCAGTTCCAGGACGCCTTCGACGAAGTGTCGGTGGTGGTGCTCGAGCAGAACTATCGCAGCACGCAGACCATCCTCGACGCGGCCAACGCGGTGATCTCGCAGAACCTCGAACGCAAACCCAAGGAGCTCTGGACCGAAGCCGGACCGGGCGAAAAGATCGTCCGCTATCACGCCGACGACGAAGGCGACGAAGCCAATTTCGTAGCGCGTTCGCTCGAACGGCTCAAGAAAGACGGGCGTCCGTGGCGGACGATGGCGGTGTTCTACCGCACCAATCCGCAGAGCCGAGCCGTGGAAGAAGCGCTCATGCGTTTCGGCGTTCCCTACAAAGTGGTGGGGGGCACGCGCTTCTACGAACGGCGCGAGGTGAAGGACGCCATCGCGTATCTGCGCGTGATCGCCAATCCGCTCGACGAAGTCAACGTGAAGCGGATCATCAACGTGCCCAAGCGCGGTGTGGGCGACACCAGCCTGGCCCGCATCGACACCTTCGCGCGCGACGCCGGTATTCCGTTCATCGATGCGTTGCGGTCGTCGGTGGAGGCCGGGGTCACGGGCGCGGCGCGCAAGGGGATCGATTCGTTCCTCGCCGTGATCGACGAATTCACGGCGCAGATCGAACTCGGTCCGGGGGCGTTGCTCGAGCAGGTGCTGGAGCGTTCGGGTTACCTGGCCGAACTCGAGGCCGATCACTCGATCGAGTCCGACAGCCGCCTCGACAACCTGTCCGAACTCATCGGCTCGGCGCGCGAGTTCGCCCGGGTCGACGAATTCCTCGAGCAGGTGGCCCTGGTGGCCGACACCGACGAACTCGGCGACGACGACAAGGTCGTGCTCATGACCATGCACGCCGCGAAGGGGCTCGAGTTCCCGGTGGTGTTCATCGTTGGTGTGGAAGAAGGGTTGTTTCCGCACGTGCGCGCCCTCACCGATCCGGCCGAACTCGAAGAAGAACGCCGCCTCGCCTACGTGGGGATCACGCGTGCGCAGGAGAAGTTGTTCCTCTGTCATGCGTGGTCGCGTCAGCAGTTCGGCGCCACGCAGTACAACCCGCCGTCGCGGTTCCTCGACGAGATCCCCGAAGAGTTGGTGGAACACGAAGGTGATGTGTCGGCGACGAGCCATCGCCGAACCACGCGCGACGACTCGTGGGGTGGCGGGTCGCGGCGCGCGGTGTCGTCGTTCGACATCGACGACGAAGATCGCGAGGCCGCGCGACAACGGCGCGAGCGCATCGTCGATCAGGCGTTGGCGGCCGGTCGGGTGGCCAAGCAGGTCGAGCCCTCCAACAGCCATCTGCTCGAACTCCGGATCGGCGACGCGGTGGAACACGCTGCGTTCGGCGAGGGCGTGATCATCGACATCACCGGCTCGGGCGACAAGGCCGAAGCAGTGGTGAACTTCAGCGCCAAGGGCACCAAACACCTCCTCCTCGCCTGGGCCCCCCTCAAGAAACTCTGACCCCGTGGTTTTGGTGATGAAAATTCACCGCATAGGTCAAGAAGGCAAACCAGAAACGGGCCTTGTGGTTGAATCGGAGGCATGAAAGCAGCCCTCCTCGTCGAAAGTCTGACCGGCAACACGTGGAAAGCCGCCGAGATGGTGGCCGGCCACCTCCAAGGGGAGGGTTGGTCGATCGCTGGTCTCGACCCGTTGCGCAAGCCGAATCATTCGGCGCTTCAGGACGCCGACCTCGTGATGATCGGCACGTGGGTGCACGGTGCGTTCATCGTCGGTCAGGCACCGTGGGCGATCGGCGCGATCAACGTGCTGCCCTCGATCGGCGGCAAGAAAGTTGTCAACTTCTGCACGTTCGCCCTCAACCCGGGCCGCACACTCGGCGCCATGGAGAAGGCCGCCGTTCGTCTCGGCGGTGACGTGGTGGGCGGCATGGCGCTGCACCGGTCGAAGCTCGCCGCGCACACCGAGGAGTTCGCCGCCCGCTTAGTGGGCGCCCTCGTCTGACCTCATGCGTGAACTGACCGTCGCCGCCATTCAGATGCAGATGGCCGACGATGTGTCGGTCAACGTCGCCACCGCCGAACGGCTCGTGCGCGAAGCCGCCGGTCGGGGCGCCCGTTTGATCCTGATCCCCGAACTCTTCGAGGGTCTCTACTTCTGCACCGACCAACTCGCCGAACACATGAGCCGGGCCCGGCCACTCGAGGGTCATCCGACCATCGCGCACTTCGCGGCCCTCGCGCGTGAACTGCAAGTGGTGCTCCCCGTGAGTTTCTTCGAGCGCGCCAACAACGCGGCGTTCAACTCGGTGGCGATGATCGACGCCGACGGTTCGGTGCTCGGTGTGTATCGGAAGAGCCACATCCCCGACGGCCCCGGCTATTCGGAGAAGTACTACTTCAATCCGGGCGACACGGGTTTCTGCGTGTGGGACACCGCGGTCGGTCGAGTGGGCCTCGGCATCTGCTGGGATCAATGGTTTCCGGAGTGCGCACGGGTGCTGGCGCTACGCGGTGCCGAGATCATCTTGTACCCCACGGCGATCGGCAGCGAGCCGCACGACTCCACGTGGGACTCGAGTCGTCATTGGCAGCGCGTGATGCAGGGCCACGCCGGGGCCAACCTCGTGTGGAGAAGGGTCAGCAACACCAACTCACCTTCTACGGAACGTCGTTCATCGCCGGGCCGACGGGGGAGATCGTCACCGAGGCCGGTCGCGATGACGAAACAGTTCTCACGGCGACGTTCGATCTCGATGCGGTGGCCGAACTCCGCCACAGTTGGGGAGTGTTCCGTGATCGTCGACCCGAGTTGTACCGACCGTTGTGGTCGCTCGACGGTCACGAGGACTGAATTCGCCACGAATCTGGTGCGGGATCTTCACCTATACGGTGAAAAATCATCACCAAAACAACGGGGTCAGACGGGGGCGTCGCATTGGCGGCGGGTGGCCTGCCAAGTCACGCTCGGTCGCGAGGCCTCGGGCAGTGAGTCCCACATGTCGGCGAGGAGATCATCGCGCGTCGCGCGGTGCGCCGGGTCGGACCACAGGTTCTTCTGCTGCAACGGATCGGAGCCGAGGTCGTACAACTCACCTTCGGTTCCGTCGTGCACCGAACCGGGCAGGCACGCCGTGGCCACCCAGTTGTCGCGCGTGATCGTCCGGAGTCGCACGATCTTGCCGAAGAGCACCGAGTCCCACTCGGTGAGCACACGTTCGTGACCGAGCCCACGTGCCTCGGCGTCGCTCGTGGGTAGTCGCGACGACTCCACGTAATCGGGTTCGGGAAGGCCGGCGATGTGACAGAACGTCGACGCCAGACTCACCAGTCCCACCGGGGTCGACACATCGGCGGCCGACACACCACTCGACGGCGCCGGCCGCCAGATGAGCGGCAGTCGCATGAGCGAGTCGGTGTGGTACGGACCCTTGAACATCAGTCCGAAGTCACCCTGCAGTTCACCGTGATCGGTCGTGTACACCACGTCGAGATCGTCGGCCCAGCCCCGCGCCGAGATGCGCGCGAGCACACGACCGATCGCCTCGTCGATGAGTTCGTTCTCGATGTGCGTGAGCGCGTTGATCTCGCGCACCTGATCGTCGGTCAGGGTCTTGGGCACCCACGAAGCCGGCGCCTCGAAGTTCGACACGAACTCGCCCTCGTACCACATACGCCAGTGGCGCGGTTTGTCGTCGAGCAATGCCTCGCGCCGCGCCCGATCGGCGGGATAACCCTCGGGCAGGTCGAGATCGCGCCAATTCACGCGATGCTTCTCACTCGCCGGCGGATCCCACGGATGATGCGGATCGGGGAAGCTCATCCAGCAGAACCAATCAGCGTCGGCCGGCAGCGAATCGAGCCACGCCATCGTGCGCTCGGCCACCCAGTCGGTGTGATACCAGTCGCGTGGAATCGGATTGTCGTGCACTTGCGGCCCACCGGTGTCGCCACCACCGGCCGAGTTCACTTGCAGGCTCATGTCGAGCACTCGGTAGTACATCCCGATCGCTTCGGGATGGTTCTGCATCAGCCAACGCGCGTAGTGGAAGTTGCCCATCCCACCGTGCGACGCCGACTCCATGTGGTCGAAGCCGCGGTGCACATGGCCATCGACGATCTTGGAGAAATCACCCGAAGTGCCGAGTTGGTTCTCGGTGAACCGCAGGAACGGGTCGAGGAACGGTTCGAAGTGTGCCTTGCCGATGAGCGCGGTGGCGTAACCGGCGTCGCGCAACGTGGTCGCCACACTCGGCGCTTCCTCGGGCAGCGGCACACCGTTCATCCAGACGCCGTGCGTCGCGACGTGCTGGCCGGTGATCATGGTGGAGCGCGACGGCATGCACACCACGCTCTGCGGCAGCGCGCGCCGGTAGTTGATGCCATTCGTGGCGAGGGCGTCGAGCACGGGTGTGCGCGCGATGCGTCCGCCGTTGCAGCCGAGCGCGTCGTAACGCTGCTGATCGGTGGTGATGAAGAGGATCTTGCGGCCCATCAGCGACCGTCTCCTTTGCCCGGTTCACCCGAACCGAAGATCTCCTGCAGGCGTTCGAGTCCGGCCCCGGCCGCACCGGCGATCATGAGCGCCATCACCTCGGGGTCGAGATCGGTGGAATACACCACCACGCACCGACTCGGTCCGTCGGGGATCACGTCGACTGTGCCCAGGTGGCTCTTCACGATCGGGTTGTTGACGATCGAATATTGGAAGCGGCGCAGATCGTGATCGAGAGTCACGATGTCCTCTTCGAAGCACAGGCCGCTCGGCAGGTCGATCCAGCGTTTCTTGCCTTCCACGCGGGTGGACGTGATGGGGAACCACTCGTGGAGTCGGGCCGGATCGCCCACCAGCCCCCACACCTCATCGGCTGAACATTCGATGAACGCGTGACGACGCACCGTGCCCATGGATTTCGACCGTATCAGGGCTGCTAGCAGGTGTGATAAACAACTGTCGGTGGGGGCACCGGGGGGTGACGTATGACGCGCACGGCGCGATGGGCTGACGTGGTCACCTCGACGCGTCGTTCACTCGGTCCGCTGACCCCGGCCCTCGTCCTGGTGGTCGTGCAATTGCTGTTCTTCGGCGTGCCGGCCGGCGCCTGGATCCGTGGTGTGGTGATCGGTCTACTCACTGCGCTGCTCGCCGTGGGCATGGCCCTCGTGTACCGCGCCAACCGGGTGCTGAACTTCGCGCAGGCCGACCTCGGCTACATCCCGGCCGCGCTGTCGGTGGGACTCATCGTGTTCTCGGGTCTGCCGTATCTCTTCGGACTCTTCGTCGGACTCATGTCTTCGGTGGTGCTCGGTGCGATCGTCGAACTCGCCATCGTCCGGCGCTTCTCGCGCTCACCCCGACTCGTGCTCACCGTCGCGACGATCGGCATCACCCAGCTCCTCGCGGTGCTCGCCATTCTCATTCCGCGCCTGTGGGATCAGAACGCGGCGAGTCAGCGCATCGATCCGCCCCTCGACTGGAAGCTCACGATCGGTTCGTTCATCCTGAACGCCAACGACTTCATCGCCATGATCGTCGCCCCGGTGGCCATGCTCGTGATCGGACTCTTCCTCACCCGTACCCGCGTGGGTACCGCGGTGCGCGCCGCGGCCGAACGCAGCGAACGCGCTGCGCTCCTCGGCATCCCGGTCGGTGGCCTGTCGACCGTCGTGTGGATGCTCGCATCGCTGCTCTCGTTCCTCGCTTTGTTCCTGCGCGCCGGCATCCTCGGTGTACCGCTCGGGAACGCGCTCAGTATCAGCGCACTGGTGCTCGCCCTCGCCGCGCTCGTGATCGGCCGCCTCCGCAATCTCGGCACCATCGCGGTGGCCGCGGTGGCCCTCGGCATCCTCGAATACGGCATCTCGTGGAACGCCGAGAGTCCGTTGCTCGTGGCGCCGTTCGTGGGTGCGGCGGTGATGGCTGCGCTCCTCATGCAACGCCGCAGTAGCTCGCGCCTCGATCAAGACACCACCGCGTCGTGGCGACTCGCCGACGAAGTCCGCGAACTCGAGCCCGCCGTGGCGCGCCTGCCGCTCGTGCGCGCGATGCGTTGGGGATCGTTCGCGGTCATCGCCGTGGCCCTCGTGATCTTTCCGCTCGTGTTGCGCGCCGATCAGATCATCAAGATCACGGCCATCGCGATTTTCGCCATCATCAGCCTGTCGCTCGTGGTGCTCACCGGCTGGGCTGGTCAGATATCGCTCGGCCAAGTGGGGTTCGTGGCCATCGGTGCCGCGGTCAGCGCCAAGGTCACCAGTACCTGGAACGTCGATCTCACCTTGGCGCTCCTCGTCGGTGCCGTGGCCGGGGGAGTAGCGGCGTTCATCGTCGGTCTGCCCGCACTTCGACTTCGCGGTTTGTATCTGGCCGTCACCACGTTGGTGTTCGCGCTGTCGGTCACCTCGTGGTTGTTGAACGATCGCTTCTTCTCGTGGGTTCCCGGCAGCAAGCGGGTGGTGCGCCCACCGCTCTTCGGCCGGATAAACGTGGAGACCCCGACTCGTTATTACGTGTACGTGCTGGTGGTGCTGGCCGTGGTGATGGCCGCGATCCGCGGGGTGCGACGCAGTCGTACGGGCCGGGCGATCCTCGCCTTGCGCGACAACGAACGCGCCGCGCAGAGCTACTCCATCTCGGCCACCAAGTTGAAGCTCACCGCTTTCACGATGTCGGGGGCCATCGCCGGTGTGGCGGGCGGACTCTTCACGCATCTCAACCACAGTTTCGATCTCTCGAGTTACGGCGCGGGGCGCAGCCTCGAGGTCTTCACGGCATCGGTGGTGGGTGGTCTCGGCTCGATGTTCGGTGCGGTGCTCGGTGCGGCCTATCTACGCGGCACCGAATGGTTCGTGACTGCCGAGGAATGGCGCTTCTTGTCGTCGGCCGTCGGTGTGCTCTTCGTTCTGTTGGCGGTGCCCGGCGGTCTCGGGGCACTCGTCACCAAGGTCCGCGACCAACTGGCCACCCAGATCGCCAAACGATCGTCACGCGAGGAAGGCCCGTCATGAGTGAGCAGACCCCCAACATCTGGCGGCGATTCCTCGTGGGACTGCGTCATCCGGGCGCGTGGCTCACCGACATCTGCGGTGGGGAAGCGATCTACCCGTTGATCATCCTCTTCGGACTCAACGCGGTCGACGAGTTCGATCGCGCCGCCTTCGGCATCTTGCTGCCCGAGATCCGCGATCACTTCGGACTCGATCTCGGCACGATGCTCGGCCTCGTCGGGTTGGCGAGCGTGGCCGCGCTCGCCTTGCAGGTACCCATCGCGCAGATCGCCGATCGCTCGAAACGCGTTCCCCTCGCCGTGGCCGGTGCACTGGTGTGGGCGGTCTTCTCGGGTCTCACCGGACTCGCCACCGGTCTCATCGTGCTGACCATCGCCCGCAGTGGTTCGGCCCTCGGCAAGGCCGTCATCGACCCCACGCACAACTCGTTGCTCTCCGACTACTACCCGATCGAATCGCGCACCAAGGTGTTCTCGGTGCATCGCGCGGCCAACGCAGTCGGCGCATTCCTCGGTCCGCTCACTGCGGGTCTGCTCGCGTACTACTTCGGCTGGCGCACACCGTTCCTGGTGTTCATGGTGCCCACGGTGATCTTCGCGGTGCTCGCCCTGAAACTGCGCGAACCCATCCGCGGCAAGTGGGAACGCCAGGCCACCGGAGTGTCGGCCGAGGTGGCCGAGACCGAGGAGACCGCGCCCTCGTTCAGTGAGAGTTGGCGCACGGTCCACAAGGTTCATTCGCTCCGTCGCATCTGGTACAGCCTGCCGTTCCTCGCCACCGGACTCATCGGTTTCGTGACCCTCGCGTCGTTGTTGTACGAGCAGGAGTTCGGACTCGACGAGCGCGCCCGCGGTGTCGCGGCGGCCATCGCCGAACCCTTCCAGTTGGTGGGTCTGGTGATCGGCTCGCGCTGGATCGCCAAGCGCTACACGGGCAACGTGGCCGGTCTCACGCGCGTGGGGGCCAATGTCTCCATCGCCGCGGCCGTGCTCGCGGCGGCCTTCGCACTGGCGCCCAACATCGTCGTGGCCGTGGCGGTGAACTGCGTGATCTCCGGCGCGCTCGCGGTGCTGGCGCCGGCGGTGTTCTCGGGGCTGTCACTCGCCATCCCCGCGCGAGCCCGCGCCACCGGTTTCTCGGTGGCGTCGCTGTGGGTGATCCCGGGCCTCGGAGTGTTGCCACTCATCGGCTGGATCTCCGATCAACTCTCGATTCGCGTGGGCATGCTCGTGATGATCCCGCTCTTCCTCATCGGCGGACTCATCCAACGTTCGATCGGCAGCGTGATCATGGACGACATCGGCCAGGTGTGGCAGTCGGCCGCGGCGCGCTCGGAGGCGTTGTACGAGCGTCGTCAAGGGCGGGCGAAGTTGTTGCTCCTCCGTCAGGTGAAGTCGGGTTACGACAACCGCATGGTTCTGCAAGGTGTCGACATGGACATGGAGGAGGGCGAGATCGTCGCTCTCCTCGGCACCAACGGCGCCGGCAAGAGCACGTTGTTGAAGACCATCAGCGGAACGGTCGAGGCCGATCGCGGCGCGGTGATCTTCGACGGTCGCGACATCACCCACGCGCCACCGCACGAGATCGCGGCGATGGGCATCGTGCAGATGCCCGGTGGCGCCGGCGTGTTCGGCTCGCTGAGCGTGCGCGAGAACCTCGATCTATCGGGTTGGACGAATCGCCGCGATCGCGAAGGAGTCGAGCGCGCCAAAGCCGAAGCCCTCGAGATGTTCCCGATCCTGGCCAACCGACTCGATCAACCGGCGGCCAATCTGTCAGGCGGTCAGCAACAGATGCTCGCGCTGGCCATGAGTTTCGTGATGCGCCCGCGTGTTCTGCTCATCGACGAGCTGTCGCTGGGTTTGGCACCCGTGATCGTCGGCCAGATGCTGCCGATCATCCGTCGTCTGGCCGACGACGGTGTGACGGTGGTGCTCGTGGAGCAGAGCGTGAACGTGGCTCTGACCGTGGCCGAGCGCGCGTACTTCCTCGAACGCGGGGAGATCCGATTCGCCGGACCGACCGCCGAACTTCTCGATCGTCCCGACATTCTGCGCTCGGTATTCCTGTCGGGGGCGTCGGTCGCGGTGGATTCGTCGGCGACCAGTTCGGCTCCGTCGTTGGGTGACGGCGTGGCCTTGAGCACGCACGGAGTGGTCACGAGCTTCGGTGGTATCCGCGCCGTGAACGACGTGTCGATCAGTGTGGGTGAGCGCGAGATCGTCGGCGTGATCGGTCCCAACGGCGCCGGCAAGACGACGCTCTTCGACATCATCTCGGGCTTCACGCCCATGACCGCCGGTTCGATCGAGATCGCCGGGCACGATGTGACGTCGGCGTCACCCAATGCGCGGGCGGCGGCCGGACTCGGTCGTTCGTTCCAGGATGCGCGTCTGTTTCCCGAACTCACGGTCCGCGAAACACTCGCCGTGTCGCTCGAACGATGGGTCTCGACCAAGAGCGCTTTGGCGGCGGCCATGTATCTGCCGCCCGTCTTCGACTCCGAGCAGGCGATCCGCGCGCGCGTGGACGAACTCATTCAGGTGCTCGGTCTCGGTGATTACGAGCGTAAGTTCGTACGCGAACTCTCCACCGGTACGAGGCGCATCGTCGACCTCGCCTGCCTGGTGGCTCACCGTCCGGCGGTGATCCTGCTCGACGAGCCCACGTCGGGTCTGGCCCAGCGTGAAGTGGAGGCGTTGGCCCCGGTGGTCCGCCGATTGCGCGACGAAATGGGGGCCGCTCTGCTCATCGTCGAACACGACATACCATTCATCTCATCGGTCGCCGACCGGTTGGTGGCGATGGACCAAGGCGCGGTGGTTACCACCGGCACTCCCGCCGAAGTCCTCGCTCACCCGCAAGTCGTCGAGTCATACCTCGGCACGTCGAGTGCCGCGATCGCCCGTTCCGGGCAAGGGGGGTAGCCATGCAACCAGCAAGCAGCGGTGGCAACGGGTCGGGGGGCTCGTCGTCACTCAAGAAATGGGGGCCACTCATCGGTATCGCCGTGGTGGCCATCGTGATCATCGCCGTGATCGCGCTCGCCGGTGGCGGTGGATCCGATTCCGATTCGTCGGAGTCGACCGAACCGGCCAGCACCGAAGCGCCGGGCGAATCGACGGCACCGGGTGAATGGACGTATCCGTTGTCGTACCCGCAGGCCGAAGAACTCGGAGTGACCGACTCGATCGACTGGGGCGCGCGTTGCGACACCTCGGTGGGCCGTATCGCGGTGACCGACTACTTCGCACCGTTCTGCATGGCTCCGTTCAGTGGTGACAACGGAGGTGCGACCTCACAAGGCGTGACCGCCGACGAGATCACCATCGTTCACTACATGGGGCCCGACAACGATCCGGTGATCAACTACATCACCGATGCCATCAAGGTCGACGACACCAACGCCCAAGAAGAGGAAGTCATCGACGACTTCGTCCGTTACTTCGAGACCTACTACGAGTTCTACGGGCGCAAGATCAACCTGGTGACCTACACCAGCACGGGCTTGGCCACCGACGAAGTGACGGCTCGCGCTGACGCTCAGCGCATCGCCGAGGAATTGAAGCCCTTCGCGGTGATCGGCGGACCGGCTCTCACCAACGCCTTCGGCGACGAATTGTCGGCCAACAAGATCCTCTGCATCTCGTGCGGTGGCGGCTCGCCCGAGTGGTACGCCGAACGTGATCCGTACATCTGGGGTATCGACGGCAGCGCCGAACAGAAGCAGATTCCGGTCGTGGAGTTCATCGGCAAGCAGTTGGCCGGCAAGCCGGCTTCGCACGCCGGTGACGAGTTCGTGAACACCACCCGCAAGTTCGGCTTGCTCTACATCGAGAGCAGTGCCGAGTCGAAGGTGCTGGCCGATCTCATGGTCTCGCGCCTCACTGAGGCGGGCGCCGCGCCAGCCGAAGTGATCCCGTACGTCCTCGACCCGGGTTCGATTCAGCAGACGGCTTCGCAAGTGATCGCCAAGTTGAAGGCGAGTGGTGTCACCTCGGTGATCCTCGCCACCGATCCGGTTGCTCCGAAGGACTTCACCCGCGAGGCCACCGCTCAGGAGTACTACCCCGAGTGGATCGTGGCCGCGGCCACGCTCACCGACACCACGGCGTTCGGTCGTTCGTACGACCAGGCGCAGTGGGCACACGCCTTCGGCGTGACGAGCCTCGCCGTGCACGTGAACCCCGAGACGAGCGGTTACTACGCGCTCTACAAGTGGTTCACCGGCGAGCCGCCGGCCGCTGACGAATCGATCGGTGTGTACATGCCGCCGTTCTTCCTCATGATGTCGGCTCTGCAGTCGGCCGGTCCGAACCTCACGCACGACACCCTCGCTGCAGCCATTCGGAGTTTCGAAACCGTGAAGGCGATCACGCAGCCCTGGCTCACGTGGGGTGATCACGGGATCTGGGACAAGCCCGATTACGCCGGTATCGACGACGTCACCTTGTTCTGGTGGGATCCGAACGCCGTCGGACCCGACGAGAACCGCAAGGAAGGCTCCGGAATGTTGATGTACGTCGACGGCGGGAAGCGTTACCTCCCCGGCGAGATGACATCGGAAGACAAGATGTTCGTCGCCGAAGGCGCGGTCGCGGTCTACGACGTTCCGCCGGGCGAGGAGGCACCGCGTGACTTCCCGAGCCCGGCGGGCTGATCAGTCGGGAATTCGCCAATCGATCGGAGTCCGGCCGGCCTCGGTGAGCGCAGCGTTCGCCGCCGAGAACGGCCGGGATCCGAAAAATCCGTTGTGCGCCGAGAGCGGCGACGGGTGGGCGGATTCGATCACCACATGACGAGAAGTCTCGACGAGGGTCTTCTTCTTGCGCGAGGGGTTGCCCCACAGCAGGAAGACGACCCTCTCGGTTTTGTCGTTGACCCGACGGATCACTTCGTCGGTGAAACGCTCCCAACCCTTGCCCTGATGCGACGCGGCCTGTCCGCCGCGAACGGTGAGCGTGGTGTTGATAAGGAGCACACCCTGTCGGGCCCAGTGCTCGAGGTTGCCGTGGTTCGGAACGGCACAACCGAGATCGTCACGTAGCTCCTGATACACGTTGCGCAAACTCGGTGGAACGGCCACACCGCGTCGAACCGAGAAA
>Ga0255079_1000287_pt1 | contig 13911 bp, 10 predicted proteins | sample Colum_Atlam_RepB_FD_188586 | JGI IMG/M metagenome (GOLD analysis project Ga0255079, IMG submission 188586) | Freshwater microbial communities from Columbia River, Oregon, United States - Colum_Atlam_RepB_8h | ecosystem: Environmental > Aquatic > Freshwater > River | place: USA: Oregon... | reverse complement strand
TTTTTACCATTCACGGCTAAAAAAATGTGCTACATGATGAAAGTAGTGGACAGAATGCTAGAATGGGAAAACGCAGGTGGTTTTAATTTATTAAAAGTAGGTTATAGCTTACGCCCTCCTGAATTATTATTTAGAAAAATAGAAGACGAAGAAATTGAAGCAGAACTAGCTCAATTAAAAAGTAACCTCAACGCTAAAAAAACAACTATGGATAATATTACGCCAGCTGCAAGCCCTTCAGATGCAAAAGATAAGGGCTTGAAGCCTGAAATTGTTTTCGATGATTTTGGTAAAATAGATTTACGCGTAGGTACCATCATTGATGCAAAGAAAGTGGAAAAAGCAGATAAGCTTTTACAATTAGAAGTAGACCTTGGTACTGAAAAAAGAACCATACTATCTGGTATTGCCATGCATTTTGACCCAGCTGCTATTATTGGTAAGCAAGTGGTGGTGGTAGCTAATTTAGCCCCTCGTACAATGCGCGGTGTTGAAAGTAAGGGTATGATATTAATGGCTGAAGATGCAAATGGTAAACTATACTTTGTTCAACCTTCTGAGGCTATTGCTCCTGGAAGTACTATTTCATAAATTTCAAAACTTACTTTTCATAATAAAAAAAGCCCTTCGAATTTCGAGGGGCCTTTTTTTATCAATCATTAGAGGTTAATATAAAATGAGAAAAGATACTATTACGCAGCGAACTTTCGAGCGAAGCGAGCTGTGAGCTAGGAATAGGTATCTTTTCTCATGCTTTGGTTAAAATAAAAAAGGCCCCAAAATATGGAGCCTTTTTTTATAAAGTCATTAGAAGTTAAATGCACTCTTTCAATTCCTTCTCAGTATAAGCTAAACCATGTTGTTTTAATACCTCATCTGGTACACCCGCCCACATATTAGGTACATTACCCATATAGCCTAAGTCTTTCACACCAATTTCTGCAGTGTAAAAACCAGTGGTTACTAAGTCTCTAATTTTATTAAAAAAGCTCACGCCTTGCGCTAGTGCTGGTGCTGCTTTTTCAGGATAAGCAATTTCATCAACAATGCCTATTTGCTCTTTACCAGAACATTCTGTAAAGGCCTTAGTATGTTTTTTATAACTATGTAGGTCCAACCACTTCAAACCGCCACGCATAGGCACTTGATGATCGGGCATATCCTTTACAATAAACTCGATAAACTCAGGCACTTTGGCATCGGTAGCAGAACCACTTACTGCATCTTTAGGAATAATAATATCAGCTAGTAAAGTAATAGTAGCCATTTCGTGTTCAGTGAAAAAATTAGGCTGCGCTTTTACTTTAACTATATAATCTTTTTCTTCCTGCATACGGTCCTCCATATCTACTTCAGCCACCGTGGTTGCTGAACTTTTACAAGCTTCTACTAGCACAGCTGTTGAAACTGTACCTAATATCATCGCTTTGATGGATTTTCTTCTGTCCATAATCTTATATATTTTGTTTTTGTAGTTGGTCTAATACATATTCTGAAGTACGCATAGACAATGCTAAAATAGTCCATGTAATATTTTTATCTGCTTGAGAAGTAAATACCGATCCATCTACGCAGAATAAATTCTTACAATCAAAAGCTTGTCCAAATGCATTCAATGGAGCTGATTTTTTATCGGCACCCATACGCACTGTTCCCGCTTCGTGAATAATATTTCCTGGATTAGATAAACCGTATTTATTACTTGCGTCATCTTGATCGCCCCAAGTAATTACGGCACCCATCTCATGCATAATTTCACGGAAGGTTTCTTTCATGTGTTTTGCTTGCTTCACTTCATACTCAGAATTCTTACAATCAAATTTTAACACAGGAATACCATATTTATCTACTACATCCGGATCAATGCTACATTTATTATCAAAGCGAGGTACTCCTTCACCACGTCCACCCATACCCACATTGGCACCATAAAAGAAACGAACATCTTCTTTCAATGATTCACCATATCCACCTGCTTCCTTGGTTCTACCATTCACTTGAAACTTACCATTCATGCCTTGCATACCCATTCCAAAGCCATAACCAGGTTGGCTCATACCTCCCCAATATTCAATATGATAACCACGAGGGAAGTCTAATTTTTTATTGTCTAACCACCATGGAGTATACACGTGCATACCACCCACTCCGTCTTCATTGTAACGCTTACGTCCAAATAAAGCAGGTATCACACCACCCATTGCAGCACCTGTTGAATCGTGTAAATAATGTCCTACCACGCCAGAGCTATTCGCTAAACCATTAGGATGTTTTGTTGATTTTGAGTTCAATAACAAACGAGCTGTTTCACAAGTACTTGCTCCAAGGATAACCACCTTGGCATTAATTTGATATTCTTGATTGTCAAATTTATTGACATAAGAAACACCTGTTGCTTTACCTTCATTGTCTGTCATGACTTCACGTGCCATCGCACCAGTGATTAAATCTACGTTGCCAGTTAAAATTGCTGGTCGAACTAAAACAGAAGAAGAAGAAAAGTCGCCATATACTTTACAAGAACGATTACATTGACCGCAATAAAAGCAAGCCCCACGTTCGTCGTTAATTTTTTTAGTTAAAATAGATAGACGAGAAGGTATCACAGGAATATTAATTCCCGTGGCCGCTTTTTTAAACATTAATTCATGTAAACGAGGTTTTGGAGGAGGTAAGAAAATTCCATCAGGATCATTCTCACGACCTTCATTGGTTCCGTATACGCCAATTAATCTATCAATTTTATCATAGTAAGGTTTAATGTCTTCGTAGCCAATTGGCCAATCATCCCCTAAACCATCAATACTTTTTCGCTTAAAATCTTTTGGTCCAAAACGAAGTGAGATACGACCCCAATGGTTCGTACGACCTCCTACCATTCTAGCTCTCCACCACTCAAATTTATCGCTACCTGGAGTTTGCGTATAAGGTTCCCCATCAATTTCCCAACCCCAGAAAGAGGCATCGAAATCACCGAAGGGTCTCATTTTTGTACTGGCTCCACGACGAGGTGAATCCCAAGGATTTTTTAATTGTGATGAGTTTTTAGCAGGATCAAATTCTGGACCTGCTTCTAGTAAACAAACTTTTAATCCCGCTTTCGATAATACATAGGCAGCCATTCCACCACCGGCACCTGAACCCACAATTACTGCATCGTATTTTTTGGGAGAAACTTTTACTTCAAAATTAGACATAAGGCAATCGTTTTGCTATTGTAATTAAAGAATGAATTTAAAGAAAAAATTGAATGAAATGCAAAAAAGACCCCCTCATTTTATAAGCGGAATTAATTGATTTAAAAATGACAATAAACTTAAACAAAGTCGTAAAGGGGTAAAAAGCAAAAGGCCCCGTTTATGGGGGCCTTTTGAAAAATCATTAGAGTAGTAAAAATCAAATTTTACATTCCATGAAAATTTGGTTTTTACGAACAGCCCATGCTTGTACCGCAGTTTAAACATTTATAACAAGTACCGCTTCTTATTGTAATATGTCCGCAAGTGCTACAAGCAGGCGCATCGCTTTGCATGCTTTTAGCTGCTGCAGTAACATTGTCCATTGAACCATTCGCTTCTACGGCTACAGCTGCTTTTGCTACTGGAGCGGCCACTGGTGCTGTAACGCGTATGCTACTTAGTTCAGGCTTGCCTACTAATGTAATATCTCCTTCTTCGCCTAAGTTTTCTACAGTAGGCTTATCTAATACATGTACTAAATCGGTTCTGCCTAAATATTCATAAGCTAAAGAGCGGAATATAAAGTCAACGATAGAAGTAGTGGTTTTGATATTTGGATGATCCACCATTCCAGAAGGCTCGAACTTAGTAAATACAAACTTCTCTACGAACTCTTCTAATGGCACACCATATTGTAAGCCAACAGAAATTGAGATAGCAAAGCAGTTCATTAAACTACGCAGTGTAGAACCTTCTTTTGCTAAGTCAATAAATATTTCACCTAAAGTATTATCATTGTATTCACCTGTTCTTAAGAATAAAACTTGACCGCCAATTCTAGCTTTTTGTGTAAAGCCACGACGCTTAGCAGGTAAAGATTTACGCTCTACAATGCGAGACAATTGACGCTTGAATTTAGTGTCGGTAGAAGCAGCCATTCTTTTTTGAACTTCTTCTAATAACTCATCTACATTCAATTTACTTAAGTCTACTAATTGAGAACCGCCATCCACAGTTAATTCTTCGTCAGCAGTAGCGTCTGTTTTTTTCTTCTTATCAGACTTAGTACTTAATGGTTGGCTTAATTTAGAACCATCACGGTAGATAGCATTTGCTTTTAAACCTAATGTCCAGCTCAATAAATATGAATCGGCAATTTCTTCAACAGTGGCTTCGTTAGGAAGGTTAATTGTTTTTGAAATCGCACCAGATAAGAATGGTTGACAAGCTGCCATCATTCTAATATGTCCATGTGCATGAATATATCTTTCTCCTTTTTTACCGTTTTTATTCGCACAATCAAAAATTGACAAATGCTCGTCTTTCAATGCTGGCGCACCTTCTACAGTCATAGTACCGCAAACATAATCGTTGGCTGCATCTATTTGATCTTCAGTAAATCCTAAAGCTTCTAATAAATTAAAGCTCCAGTCTGCGAATACTTCTTCTTTGAAACCTAATCTTGTTAAACAAGCATCGCCTAAAGTAAAGCGGTTGAAAATAAATCCAATTTCAAATGCAGATTTAGCAGCACCGTTTAATTTTGCAATTTCTTCTGCTGTAAATCCTTTGGCTAATAAAGATTCATTATTAATATGTGGCGCCCCTACGAAACTTGCATGTCCTACAGCAAAGTTTACAATGGCATCATTTTCTGCTTGAGAATAACCCAAGTTCTTTAATGATTGAGGTACCGATTGGTTGATAATTTTGAAATAACCACCACCAGATAATTTTTTAAATTTCACTAAAGCAAAATCTGGTTCAACACCTGTAGTGTCGCAATCCATAACTAAACCAATAGTTCCTGTTGGAGCGATAACAGTAGTTTGTGCATTTCTATAACCATATTTTTCTCCTAATTGAACTGCATCATCCCAAGCCTTTGTAGCAGCTTTCAATAAATAATCAGGCGTATATTGAGCTTTAATTCCTTGTGGTTTAATTTCAATACCTACATAAGCGTCTTCTGCGTCATAAGCAGCAGCACGGTGATTACGCATTACACGTAACATGTCTTCTTTGTTTTCTTCATATCTATCGAAGGCACCTAAGAAAGAAGCCATCTCAGCAGATGTTTTATACGCCACACCTGTCATGATAGCCGTGATGGCACCTGCAATACCACGCGCTTTTTCGCTATCGTAAGCAATACCACTTACCATTAACATAGAACCCAAGTTCGCAAAACCTAAACCAGTCGTTCTATAGTCATAAGATAATTGAGCTACTTCTTTAGAAGGGAACTGCGCCATTAAAATAGATACTTCTAATACAGTCTGCCATAATCTTGTAGTGTATTCAAAACCTTCTACATCAAATGAATTATCTGATTCGTTGAAGAATTTACGCAAGTTGATAGACGCCAAGTTACATGCTGTGTTATCCAAGAACATATATTCTGAACATGGGTTAGAGGCATTGATGCGTCCACCTTTTGGACAAGTATGCCACTCATTAATAGTAGTGTCATATTGTGTTCCTGGATCGGCACAACGCCAAGCAGCGTTTGCAATTTGATCCCAAACTTCACGCGCAGGAATTGATTGCATTACACGACCATCTGTTCTTGCCTTTAATTCCCAGTTGCCATTTTCAGACAATGCTTTAAAGAAGCTATTCGGAATACGCACCGAATTGTTTGAGTTTTGGCCAGACACTGTTGCGTAGGCTTCTCCTTCATAACTATTATCATAACCAGCCGCAATTAACGCAGCTACTTTATCTTCTTCTTTTACTTTCCAGTTAATAAAATCCATAATTTCTGGATGATCTAAATCTAAACAAACCATTTTAGCAGCACGACGCGTTGTACCTCCACTTTTAATAGCACCTGCAGCGCGGTCACCAATTTTTAAGAAACTCATTAAACCACTTGATGAACCACCACCAGATAATTTTTCATTCGCTCCACGAATTTGAGAGAAGTTAGTTCCTACTCCAGAACCATATTTAAAAATTCTCGCTTCTCTTGTCCATAAATCCATGATACCCCCTTCGTTCACTAAATCATCACTTACACTTAATATAAAACAGGCATGTGGTTGAGGACGCTCGTAGGCACTAGTTGATCTTTTTAATTTTTTATCGGTAGGATCTACATAATAGTGACCTTGTGCACCACCAGTGATACCATAGCTCTCATGCAATCCTGTATTAAACCATTGTGGCGAGTTAGGCACACAGGCTTGGTTTAATATACTATATACTAATTCCTCATAGAATACTTGCGCATCTTTCTCTGTTGCGAAATAACCATAACGCTCTCCCCACACTCTCCAACAATTTGCCATACGATGTGCAACTTGCTTCACAGTTGTTTCACGACCAAGTGAACCATCTGGTTGTGGAACACCTGCTTTTCTAAAATATTTTTGTGCAAGAATATCTGTTGCAATTTGACTCCACTGTTTCGGTACCTCCACATTGGTCATTTCAAATACTTTTTCTCCGTTTGGATTTTTGATAACGCTATCTCTGTAGTCGTATTCAAATTGATCGAATGGAGAAACATTCTCTTTAGTAAATCGGCGAGAAAACTCTAAGCCTTTTTTTGTTTTTGTAGTAGCCATGGTCTTTGTTCTATTTTGGATGTTAGTGGGTTATCCCAGTAGGTTTTTCAAAAACCTTGTTGGGTATACGAAAATATATTGCTATGATGATATTAAAGCTATGGAAATATCAACAGCTGTGGAAAAGATATGTGGATTAAATTAAACAGCTTATCCGGCTTGATTTCCGTGAATTATCCCCAACCTATGTTAGTTTCTTAGAAAAAAAACCTGCCCATTTTAGGTTTTTTTAGTAATAAATAGAGATTGCTTGCAATACATATAATTAAATTGGATAATTTTGAGGATTCCAACAAAAAAGCTGCACCTTACGGGGGTCTAAGAAATGAAGCATACTCTATACAATATCATACAGGAAGGTAAGGCTAATGCAAAAAAGGCCCTGGCTATATTAATAGACCCAGACAAGCTTAATAATGAGCGTTTAAACCAAACCATTGAATTGGCTGTAAAGTCTAAAGTGGACTATTTTTTTGTAGGGGGTAGCTTGGTGGTAACCGATACCCTAGACACAACTGTAGCTGCTATTAAAAAACAGTCAACTATTCCAGTTATTCTTTTCCCAGGTTCACCCGATCAAATCACCGCTAAAGCAGATGCGCTTTTGTACTTGTCTTTAATATCTGGTCGTAATGCGGAACTACTTATTGGACACCATGTAGTGAGTGCTCCTTTTATTAGACAAAGTGGTTTAGAAATTATGTCAGTAGGTTATATGCTCATTGATGGTGGTTCTCCTACTACGGTTTCTTATATATCTAATACCAATCCTATTCCTTCTAATAAAAACGATATTGCTATTTGTACTGCCATGGCAGGAGAAATGCTAGGCCTACAATTAATATATATGGATGCGGGCAGTGGTGCGCAAAGACCCATTCCAACTGCCATGATTCAAGAAGTGGCAAAACATATTCAAGCGCCTTTAATTATTGGTGGTGGTATTACTACCGCTGAGAAAGCCATAGAAAATTGTAAAGCAGGCGCCGATATTATAGTCATTGGAAATGCAGTAGAAAAGGACCCTAGCCTAATTAAGGCAATGGCCGAAGCTATTCATAGCTTGAATAAATAATCTGATCTTAATTACTACTAGAAACTCATCATTTCTTTGAACTTCACCGTTTGTCTACGGCTAATTTCAATCTTTTCGCCTCCTTTTAACTCCACTAATAAGCCTCCATTAAAATAAGGCTCTATTTTTTCAATCCAATGTAGGTTTATAATATGCTTTCGGTTGGCCCTGAAAAATACATGCTCGTCCAACCTTTCCTCTAAAGCGTTCAAGGACTTTAATATAAGTGGCTTATTGGTTGAAAAATAAACTTTTGCATAATTCCCTACACTTTCAAACAATCTTATTTCTTCTAGTTTAACAAACCAACATTTTTCTCCGTCTTTTACAAAAACCTGATCGCTCTCCGATAATGGGCCACGTGTATTACCCGATAAACTTGCACGTTCTAATTCAATCTCAGCTTGTAATTTTTGTATGGCATCTGCTAAACGTTTTGGGTCGATAGGTTTTAATAAATAATCTAATGCATTTACTTCAAAAGCTTTTAAAGCAAACTCATCATAAGCAGTGGTGAATATTACCTTCGGCGATTTCTCTAATTCAGCTAATAAGTCAAAGCCTGTTTTTCCTGGCATTTGAATATCTAAAAAAATTAATTCCGGATGTGCTAAATCTATTTTCTCCACCCCTTCATCCACATTACTAGCCTCATCAATAATTTCAATTTCTGGATGTTGTTCTAATAATTTTTTTAGCTCATTTCTGGCTAATCTTTCGTCGTCTATAATCATGGCTTTTATGGGCATGTCTCTATAATTTTAATTTGAAATAGGTATCACTAATTTAGCAGTTACTTCGTTCGGCGCGCATTGAAATATTTCAAAAATGGCTTGGCCACGGTATAAAATATTTAATCTTTCTCTAGTACTTTGTAAACCAAAACCATCCTTCTCAGTTTCTTGAAGTAGGCCTGTATTTTGTACAATTAAAACCAATTTATCGTTCTCTAATTTAGAAATAACTTTAATAGTGCAATCGCCAGGCTGCTTACCCAGTCCGTGTTTGATGGCATTCTCCACTAAGGTTTGTAACATCATGGGAGGAATTTGATGGGATAAAGTATTTGGCTCTACTTCATACACTATTTTTAATCTATCCGCAAAACGTATGTATTCCAAGGCTAAATAATCCTTCACAATATCAAGCTCTTTTTCCAAGCTTGCAATTTCTACTTTATCTACTTGAATACTACTTCTTAAAATATTACTTAGCTCTGTAATGGCCTGTCTTGCTCTTTTCGGATCTTCATCTACCAAGGCCCTAATACTATTTAAAGCGTTAAATATAAAATGCGGATTAATTTGAGATTTAATGGTTTTTAATTCCAATTCTTTAATCATGGTCTCCAATCTTACTTTCTTAATTTCTTCTGTATTGGTAAACTCAATGTAATGCCATAATATATAGACCGACATCCATACTAGAAAAATAGGCGTATCAAAAATGATACTAAATAAAAATCTTCTTGATAAAGAAAAATTTCTTCCTGGCTCATATAATTTTAAAATATCCGCTAAATAACTTGTAGAGAAACTATTGATAATAGAAAAAACAAATAATAATAAAACTAATTTCCACCATTGATTAGAGGGCCTGGGCGGACGCAAAGAAAAACGGTGCATGGTCTCCCTTAACAAATGGGTTAACAAAATGCCTATGGATAAGTTAATGGCTAATCTTGGATAAAAAATGGGGTTCAATTCTTTGTCTAAAATAGAGGCAAAAAATAGAATAGTTAGGCCATAGCTAAACCAGCCTGCAATTTGACAAATCCAATATAGTGAGCTTTGCTTTTTCATCTAGTTCAAATTTACCCCTTTAAACTAGGTTTTAAGCCTATTATATTGACTAGTGGTCAATTTCTAGGCTATACGGCAAGCCCTAAATTCTCTTTAAACTTTTGGTGTTTATTTATGTTATTAATTTACTTTTACACTCTAATTAGAACTGATGCAAATTGAGGCTGGACCATTATTAAAAACTATTGACTCTCCGGAAGATTTAAAAGATATTTCCAGGGAAAAACTGCATCAGGTATGTGATGAATTACGCCAGTATATTATTGACGTGGTAAGCGTTCACGGAGGTCACTTTGCAGCCAGCCTTGGGGTGGTTGAATTAAGCGTAGCCCTTCATTATGTGTACAATACACCTTATGATCAATTAGTATGGGATGTAGGTCATCAGGCTTATGGACATAAAATTTTAACGGGCCGTCGCGACGAGTTTATTAGCAATAGAAAATACAATGGCTTAAGTGGCTTTCCTAAAAGAAGCGAAAGCGAGTATGATACTTTTGGCGTAGGCCACTCTTCTACTTCTATATCTGCAGCTTTAGGCATGTCCATGGCCGCTAAGTATAAAAAAGAAAATAGAAAATCGGTAGCCATTATTGGAGACGGCTCCATGACAGCAGGTATGGCCTTCGAAGCCATGAACCATGCAGGTGTAGCAGATAGCGATGTGTTGATTATTTTGAACGATAACTGTATGAGCATTGACCCTAATGTGGGCGCCCTAAAAGAATACTTAACCGATATTAGCACTTCTCCTACTTATAATAAATTCAGAGATGAGTTATGGGAGTTGATGGGTAAACTACCTATTGGTAAAACCTTTACAAGAGACATGGCATCCAAGGTAGAAGCTGGCTTGAAAGGGATGGTCTCAAAAAGTAGTAATTTATTCGAAGCACTTCAATTAAGATATTTTGGACCAATTGATGGACATAATATTTCGAACTTGGTGGATACCTTAAAAGATTTAAAAGAAATACCAGGTCCTAAAATTTTACATATTCTAACCGTGAAGGGCAAGGGCTATGCACTTGCTGAAAAAGATCAAACGAAGTGGCATGCGCCAGGTTTGTTTGATAAATTAACGGGTGAGATAATTAAGAAAAAAATTGAAACCCCTCAGCCACCTAAATACCAAGATGTATTTGGACATAGTATTGTAGAGCTCGCAAAAACGAATCCGCTTATTATGGGTATTACCCCTGCCATGCCAAGTGGTTCTTCTTTGAAATTTATGATGGAATCCATGCCTGACAGGGCTTTCGACGTAGGTATTTGCGAACAACATGCAGTTACCCTAAGTGCTGGTTTAGCCACACAAGGCATAAAAGCGTTTTGTAATATTTATTCTTCCTTCATGCAAAGAGCCTATGATCAAGTCATTCACGATGTAGCCTTGCAAAATTTACCTGTGGTATTTTGTTTAGATAGAGCAGGGCTTGTAGGAGAAGACGGACCTACACATCATGGCTGTTATGATATCGCTTTTTTTAGATGTATTCCTAATATGATTATTGCAGCGCCGATGAATGAAATTGAATTGCGCAATCTCATGTATACATCTCAACTTCCTACTATACAATCGCCATTTGTAATTCGTTATCCAAGAGGAGAAGGTGTTACCATAGATTGGCAAAAACCATTCGAAGAAATAAGAATTGGTAAAGGCAGAAAATTAAAAGACGGAAAAGAAATTGCTATTTTATCTTTAGGACATCCTGGAAATTTTGCACAAACAGCCATTAGAAATTTAAGAGATGAAGGCATTGACCCTGCACATTACGATATTCGTTTTGTAAAACCTTTAGACGAAGCTTTATTACATGAAGTATTCCAAAACTATGATAAGATTATCACTGTAGAAGATGCTACTATTGTGGGAGGTATGGGCTCTGCCATTTTAGAATTCATGAATGAACATAATTACCATAGCAAAATTACCATGCTAGGTATTCCTGATAGTATTGTTGAACACGGAAGCTTAAAAGAATTATACCATGAGTGTCATTACGATGCCATAGCTATTGCCGATGCCGTGAAAGCCTTACTAGGTAAGCAGATTATGTCTGAAGTATAAAGTTTACTAGAAACTAAAGGGTAATAAAAAATTAAGCAAAACCTAGTTTAAGCTTGGATCAAAATCTCCTAAGTTCTCCTCTTTTCTTTCCTCTTCTTGAATCGGATCTTCTTTGAAAGATTCTAAATTAGGCGTTTCGTAAGAATCAAAATTATCTACATGACCGGGTTCTAAATCATCTTCTCTGTTTTCATTCCATTCAATGATGAAATTATTACGTCCCTCACCCACCATCAGCTTCATGTATTTTTGTTGAGATAATTCAAGTATGGATAAGAATAAAAATAAGGCGTGTACCCTGTCTTGGCAAATATCAAATACTTTTTCAAATGCCACTGTTTTACCTTCTCTTACAATGTCTAATAAATAAGCCCTGCTGCCTTCCATGGTGTAATTATATCTAACCACCGTATGCACCGGCCTGTTTTGACGCTCTTGTAAACGAGTCATTACTTTTTCAAATGACTTCATTAATTTAAATAAAGTCACGGTTTGTAATTCAGTTCCTTCAGCGGCTTCTTCTCCTACAAGTGACATCTCTTTTTGAATATTGCCGCGCTTCATCATCAGCATTCTAAGTGCTTCTAAGTCGGCCATTTGCACTGCCGCTTCTTTGTACTTTTTGTATTCTAAAATTTTATCAATTAATTCTTGTCTAGGATCAATTTCATTGCCTAAGGCATCCAACTCTTTTCTTGGTAATAATAATTTTGCTTTAATGCGCATTAAAGTAGAAACAAATAAAATAAATTCACTACTGAGTTCAATATTTACCTTTTCTTGGTCTTGGATAAAATGCAAAAAATCGTTGATAATTTTTGTAATCTGGATATTATAAATATCCATTTCATCTCTTTCAATAAAGAAAAGTAAGAGGTCAAAAGGCCCTTCAAATTGGTCTACCTTAATTGAGTAATTAGTTGGCTGGTTCATTGTTACAAAGAAAAGGAATCGGTATTAATTTATGGTCAATTGAGCAAGTATTTATCCACTTTTATGTGAAAATGAAGCATCTTTACCCAAAAATTTACGCATGAACAATAAGTTCATCAGTTGGGCTATTTTTTGTATCCTTTCCATCGTTTGGGGTAGTTCCTTTATTCTAATCAAAGAAGGGCTCACTGCACTTTCTGCCTACCAAGTAGCTTCTTTAAGAATGCTGTTTTCCGGACTCGTTTTACTACCCTTTGCTATTAGCTCCTTTAAAAAAATTCCCAAAGAAAAAATGGGCATTGTGTTTTTATCTGGGTTTTTAGGAAATTTTATTCCATCTTACCTCTTTTGTATTGCAGAAACCAATATCGATAGCTCCTTAGCAGGTATTTTAAATTCACTCACGCCCTTATTTACGATACTAGTGGGTTTATCTTTTTTTAATACCCCTATCAATAAACAAAAAATACTAGGGGTAATTATTGGCTTTATAGGCCTTTGTTTACTTTTTGCAGCAGGTAAAAATATTAGTTTTCAAAATCTAAGCTTTGCCTCTTTAGTTTTAGTAGCCACTTTTTTTTATGGATTGAATGTAAATGTGGTAGGCAAGTATTTAAATAATATGCGCGCTATTGATATTGCATCTGTGGCCTTTGCTCTTTTAATTATTCCTAGTGCCTTCATTCTTTATATGACTGGTTATTTTAGCATGTCATTTAATAACCCAGGGGTTCAACAGGCTACCATGGCAAGTATTGCTTTAGGTGTAGTAGGTACTGCTATTGCCTCTATTTTATTTTATATGCTTATTAAAAGGTCTAGTATTATTTTTGCTTCCATGGTTACTTATGGCATTCCTGTTATAGCAGTGGCCTGGGGCCTGTATTATGGCGAGTCTATTTCTTCCTTACAAATAGGCAGCCTACTTATTATACTAGCAGGCGTGTATATAGTAAATAAGCCCCAACGCAGTTAGTGTTAGGGCTTATTCAATTTTATAAAGCTTAGGTTTAAGATAAATGGTGGTTATTATACCGTCATTATCTCTTTTTCCTTTGATTCTAAATGTTTTTCTACTAGCGCAATATGCTTATCGGTAATAACTTGAATTTCATCTTCAGCTCCTTTACAAATATCTTCACTCAAACCCTCTTTTTGTAATTTCTTTACTTGCTCAATATGATCACGTCTAATATTACGAATAGATACCTTACTTAGTTCTCCTTCAGCACTTGCCTTTTTAAATAATTCTTTACGTCTTTCCTCTGTTAAGGGT
>Ga0255079_1000279_pt1 | contig 14081 bp, 17 predicted proteins | sample Colum_Atlam_RepB_FD_188586 | JGI IMG/M metagenome (GOLD analysis project Ga0255079, IMG submission 188586) | Freshwater microbial communities from Columbia River, Oregon, United States - Colum_Atlam_RepB_8h | ecosystem: Environmental > Aquatic > Freshwater > River | place: USA: Oregon... | reverse complement strand
CATTTTGCTTTGGAAATTCGAAATGAATGGTTTAAAATCGACTTAAATATAGCAAAAACTAGACTGGATGAAACTTTAGATCCAGAAGAAAAATTTCCTATTGACATTTATAAAAAGTGAGGTATCATAGATAACGTTATGAACAATGTTGCGAACAAGTTAATCTGTCTGAATCTTAATGCTAACTGGCAACCAGTTGGTTTCAAGACCGTCAAGGATGCTATCGTGGATCTTTGTGGTTCTGACACCAATGGAAAGCCCTCTTCGTTGGCATTGGATATCGACTATGAAATCGACGAAAACGGTGAGCCAATCTTGACTGAGGCAAAGAGCATGAACCCTGTGTCATGGTCTGATTGGATGAATCTTCCAGTTCGTAATTGGGATTTGAGTATCAATACCCCAACTAGGATGATTCGTGTTCCTACTGTGATCATCGCTACTAACTTCAACAAGATGCCTGTCAAGAGCTTCAAGGGTAAGCCTTCCAAGGATGCAATTTACAACCGTGATGGTGGTATTTGTCAATACACTGGTAAGAAGGTTGACCGTCACACTGCTACCGTGGACCACGTTGTTCCTCGTAGTAAGGGTGGTGAGGACTCTTGGACCAATCTTGTGTTGTGTTCCAAGGATGTCAACGCTAAGAAGGGCAATCGTATGAACAGTGAAGTGGGGTTGAAGTTGCTCAAGCAGCCTGTGACTCCACAACCAGTTCCTATGTATGCTCTTATCACAGACGCTAAGCACATTGATTGGAATCACTTTTTGATCAAAACTTGAAGTTGATTTGAATTTAAATTTGATGATGATCGTATATATGATAATATGCCTTCATCAAGAAAAGAAAAATATCTGATCAATATTGCCGGTCAAGAAGTGGAATTGTCAAGAGATTGCGTCAACTTTTATTTGAAAGAAACAAGGAGACGTGCGCCGACAAAAAAGTCTTTAGAGAAGTTCTTCAGTAACTTGGTCAAATACTTTACTGATAATGTATCTTAGAACAGATTGTATGGCGCACGTCTCCACTTTCCATTCAAATACAAATACAAAAAGTTGTTGTCTGTTCTCAATTCTCCCTCAACACCATAATCGCTACTGCTTAGTGGTGCTGGCACATCACCATTTGGATTTATAAACAACGAGTCGAACGAACCGGTTTGACTTTGAAGATCTCCAACAAATACTGGATCACCACTATTACCCCCTAAATTGGATGGTCCATCAACATACAAACCAGAAGCAGATATGATACTTCCAGAAATGGGGAATGGTGGCAAATTTGGACTTCCAACCAAAACACCGTCGTTATTTGTCTGAACTATCAAATTAGATCCAGAAACAACACGTTCTAAGAACCTCGTATTGTTTGGGTCTCTCTGTTGAAATACTACGTCATATTTTTTTGGCATATCTCAAGTAATAAATATAAATATCTCAGACCAACTATATTCACGAAAATAAACGACGTTAATTGTGGTTTTTCATATTTATATTAAACATGGATATCTACTCCAAATACGAAAAACAAATCAATGAAACCTACAGAGGTGGATTGAGAGCCTGGTTTGGTAAGGGATCAGTGGGCAGTTCAACTGGTGGGGGATGGGATCGTTATGATTCTACTGGAAAAAAAGCAGGCAAATGTGGTGATGCTAAAAAAGGAAGTAGTTACAGTGCATGTTTAGGTAAGAAGTATGCTGCTAGATTAAGAGCAAAAGGTGGTAAGAAAGCTATTGCTAATTGGGTCAAACGTAAAAAGTCAGCTCAAAGATCTGCTGGTAGAGGAGAAAAAGGAAGTGGTGGTAAAGGTCAATCTCCAGTCAGAGTCAGTTATAATACCAAAGAATGTTTGAGTGAGATATTCACTATACAACATGCTCAAGAACTTAAACAAGATTTAGTTGACTTTCTAAAAAGCGAGTTTCAAAAGGGCAATATATCACCAATTCATTCTGGACCAAGCACCACTGAGTTTAATCCAAATGATTGGTTGGAACCCATGGCAAATGACTTGGTAACAAAACTCGTTCAGTATTTTCAAGTGGTGCGAGGACAAACTGAAAAAGACATGTATTCGCCTGTTCCAGTTAAGCAAGACTAATTAACAGTTGTAAATTATAATATCAATAGTTCTTGATTTGTGCCTATTTATATGGTAAACACTATTGTATTATGAAGCGTTACTATATAAAAGATGATGTAAACAAACAACTTATATTCAAGCAAACAGTTCCCGAAGTTGTTTCGTATCTTGAAACGTTGTGTCAGAAAATTCACCGCCAAAGTCGTCAAAACTATATGGTTGAGATGGTCAGTTTGGGACATGGATATGATGACAATCAAGGTGCATACTTTACCGAATTGATGGCCAAAAACGTTGATATTGGTATTGTTACAAAGGATGGTAGACTAAAACGTTGTAATATTCACGAATACGCTCGTAATCAAAAGTTTAAGACCGAAATGGGTGATTGATTATGATTAATTTGGATATCAAGTGGTCAGATCCAATTAAGATAGAAGAAGGTGACAAAGTTTACTACGTCCGTGAATGGGTCATACCTGCGCAATATCGACCTCATTTCTTTTCATGGTGGAAAGCAAACAAGTTCACAATGAAAGAACGTGGATTTGCTGTGGTGAAACGTGATTTGGATTGGGTGTTGTTGGAAGTTCAAGATGATCCAAAAGAGTTTTTCAACAAAAAAGAAAAGTCATCCTCAAAGAAAGTAGAACCACTTCCAAACTATGACGTAAAACATTCAGATGGGTTGCGTCCATGGCAAGTCACCGCAGTTGGTAAGTTGGTATCATCAATTAAAAAGTGGGGTGCGGGTGTTGACGGCAGCGATGTTGGCGTAGGCAAAACATACACCGCATGTGGTGTGGCAAGAGAACTGGACATGGACATATTGGTTGTATGTCCTAAAGCAGTTAAGGAAAGTTGGAAAAGAGTCATCAAGAACCACTTTAAGATGTGGGGTAGATGTGTAGGCATAATCAATTATGAAGCTCTGCGTATAGGAAAAACAGACAGTCTGATTGCTTCATATGTAAAACGTAGAGATACCCGACGTAAAGAGTTTGTGTGGAAAATACCCAAGTCCACGTTGATTGTTTGGGATGAAGCACAAAAGTTGAAGAATGCCAAAACCAAGAACAGTGAAACGTGTTTGGCTGCATTAAAAGCTGGATACAAGATGTTGTTTTGCAGTGCTACCATGGCAACCAATCCTCTTGAGTTGCGAACTGTAGGACAAGGTATTCAGTTGTTCAAAGGTAGTCAACAATATTACACTTGGTTGTATGAACATGGTGTTGTAAAAGGTCGTTTTGGTATGGAGTTCACTGGTGACAAAAAAGCACTGATGAAACTTCATGAAGACATATTTGTGAATCGTGGTGTAAGATTGACCCGTGATACAATTCCAAACTTCCCAGAAAGTCAAATATCTGCCGAAACATACGAGATGGATAAGGAAGATGTTGACAAGATCAATAACGTTTATGACGAAATGCGTTTGGAGTTATTGAAGATTGAGAAGTTGCTTAAGAAAGACAAAGGTCAAACCAAGATGACTGCTATTCTTAGGGCAAGACAAAAGGTCGAGATGTTCAAGGTTCCGTTGATCATCGAAATGGCAGAAGAAGCAATTGAAAATGGTATGAGTGTTGCTATATTCTGTAACTTTACCGAGACTATCAATGCACTAAGTGATCGTTTGAATACAAAGTGTATTGTTAATGGTGTTGTAAGTGATAAAAAACGTCAACAAGCTGTTGATGATTTTCAAGACGACAAACAAAGAATAATTTTAATCAATATTGCGGCTGGTGGAGCTGGATTGAGTTTACATGATTTGAACGGTAAGTATCCAAGAATCTCACTCATATGTCCTTCATATTCCGCAGTTTTGATGCGCCAGTCTACCGGCCGAGTTTGGCGTGATAGTGCCAAGACAAAGAGTATACAAAAGATTGTATTCGTCGCAAACACTATCGAAGAAGAAGTATGTAAAATCGTGAATCAAAAGTTAGAAAACCTTGATTTATTGAACGATGGAGATTTAAATTATGTCAAAAAAGAAGAGTAGTATCAAACAATATAAAGTATTGACTGCCGATTGGTCTTCTGTTGTAGAAGTCGATAGCAGTATATTTGACGATGGTTATGTTGAAGCATGCACACAAGCAATCGAACAAAAAATACGATTTGCAAACTCTCCAGTAAAGATATTTCAATCTGGACCACATAACTTATTTGTAAATCCTATTATGGTGTGTCACAATTTATCCAATCCGAAAGAAAAAGAACGATACATCAATACATACAAGATTTTACAAAACGCTGGTATGCCCAAAAGAGCAGAAAACCTACGAGAAGTGTTTCTGAAAAACGTAGAAGTAGATCTGGCTTATGAACCCCTATCAGCATCTCTAAAATCATGAATGCGGAACAATTTGACATAAAAGACATTAACAGTAAGTTACAAGAACTTGAGTCGCTAAAGGCTAAGGTAGAAGAGTTATATTCTCTCAATAGAATCGGTGATGACGTAAGAAAAGAACTAGACCAATACAAAGTTCTACGAGACCGAGGAGTTGAAATACCACATTTAGACAAAGAGTTCAGCGATCAATTATATCCAAAACGAGGTGCCAATGGTCCCAAGACTAGACCTCTCATGCAAAGTGAAGTGTGTGAAGCATTGGAAAAATCTTCATCGGCACGAAAGGCAGCAAAACGATTGGGTGTAAGTTATCCAACATTCAAGAAGTATGCCAAGTTATATGGAATTCACAAAACTCCAGGCTGGCCAATAAAGAAGAAAGATCCATCAGATACAACCCGAAAACACCGTGGACCAATAGATCCATACAAAGGTAAGTATCCAGTCACAGAAATTGTAAAAGGTTTGTATCCAGAGTTTCCAGTTCATAGACTCAAAGACAAACTAATACGTGCTGGTCTCAAAAAACCAGAGTGTGAACAATGTGGCTTTGGTGAACGACGACTAACAGACGGTAAATTACCATTGTTGTTGAACTTTGAAGATGGCAATAACAAAAACCACAAGTTGGAAAACATGAGATTGTTGTGTTACAACTGCACATTTACATCGGGTAAAGGATACATAAATCGTGGACCAAAATCTTTTGATCCAGATGTTCTACAAGACAGTAAAAAGATACTTAAACAAAGATTTTAACATGAATGATTTGGGACACATATTATCTAAACATGGAGTTTTAGCAGCATTCAATATTGCTAAAAAAGTCAAACAGTCCGATATCAACAAAATCAGAAAGAAGTTGAAAGAGACATGTGCGACTGAAGAAGAACTCAATGAACAGCTTGAAAAGTTGATTGTGCTCCAAATTAAAAATTCACTTCATAACCAAGAAATCCCAGGCATCATCAGTGGTAGTAGTAAACAAACTGATAAAAAACCAAATGATCCATTCGCACATATACCGGCAATATTAAAACAAAAGATATTGAGAATGGTGCTTCATTTTAGTGAAATGATTGATCGTGAGAAGTTTAACAAGGAACTGTTATTGATAGTTTCTCAACTGTTGTTGGCAAATAATAAAGTCACACAAAACGATATAATTGAGTTCAACAGAAAATATAAATTAAAGTCATTCGTTGACGAAGACTATTTAGATAATGAAGAGGACGACGAAGACGACGAAAACGATCAACCTTGAATTAGTTTTATGGAAATATATAACATATCAGACGCTAAAAAATTTATGAACGATAAGAAAACTGTTTTTGTGACCGGCGTTACTGGTCAAGACGGCAGCCACATGGTAGACTATCTGTTGAAAAATACAGACTATACCATCTTTGGCGGTGCACGACGATTGAGTATCAAGAATCATGATAACCTCAAACATCTCGAAAATAATCCAAGGTTTCAATTGATCAACTTTGATTTGAGTGATGCACACAGTATCTCCAAGACAATTGAACAAATCAAGCCAGATTATTTTATCAACCTTGCGGCACAAACCTTCGTTGGTTCAAGTTGGGACTTTCCAGCACAAACTTGGGAATGTAACACAACGGGTATTATTCACATCCTAGAAGCTATTCGTCAACATAAGCCATCATGTAGATTCTACAACGCTGGTTCGTCAGAAGAATATGGCAACGTAGCATATACACCACAAGATGAAGAACATCCAGCTCGCCCTCGTAGTCCATACGGTGCGAGTAAGAGTGCGGCTCGTCAATTGGTAAAGGTTTACAGAGAGTCCTACAATCTATATGCTGTTCAAGGATTGTTGTTCAACCACGAAGGAACTCGTCGTGGTGAAGAGTTTGTTACTCGTAAGATCACCAAGGGTGTCGCACGAATCAAGCAAGCACTTGTAAATGGTAAGACATTCGAAGCAATCGAACTTGGTAACGTGTATGCAAAACGTGACTGGAGTGATGCCGAAGACTTTGTTGATGGTATTTGGCGAATGTTGAATCAAGAAAAGTATCGTGTTGACTTTGATAGCAACATGAAGATTCAAGAGTATGTGCTTTCAAGCAACGAAACTCACACCATCAAGGAGTTTGTTGAGTTGGCATTCAAGTATGCTGGCATCGAAGGTGGATGGCATGGCAATGGAACTGGTGAAGAGTTTAGTCTTACACCAACAACCGTTGATAAGTTTGATGCTGCTTCAAGTATTCTTGTAAGGATCAATCCAAAGTTCTATCGTCCAGCTGAAGTGGATCTGTTGTTGGGAAATAGTAACTTGGCACGTAAAGATCTACAGTGGTTACCAAAGACTTCATTTAACCAATTGGTAGAGAAGATGGTTAGAAATGACTTGAGTTTATTGGGTTTGACCGTATAATTATAGGTATATGAGCGAGAGCTATACACTATACAACGAAACGGTAATGGATCACTTTGTCAACCCACGTAACATGGGTGATATAAAAGACGCAGATGCTATTGGTGAAGTGGGTGCTGCAGCTTGTGGTGATATCATGAAAATCAGTCTCAAAATCGACGACGTTACTGGAACGGTAACTGATGCACGATTCAAGACGTTTGGTTGTGGTAGTGCTATAGCTGCTTCATCTATGGCTACTGAACTCATCAAAGGAAAGTCGATTGACGAATTACAAAAGACTTTTTCAAACGATGACATTGTAAATGCTTTGGGAGGTCTACCACCTGTCAAGATTCACTGTTCAGTGTTGGCACATGAAGCATTAAGTGCCGCTTTAGAAGATTACAAAAGAAGAAAAGGAATAAAATAATTTATGTTTAACAACAAAATTGAAGGCATGAATATGCCAGCTCCAAAGCAAAACTTTGGAATCAAAGATACAACCGCCGTTGACTGTCCAGAGTGTCACAACACTGTGTTTCAAAATGGTGTTATCTTTCGTAAGGTAAGTAAGATTCTTGCGGGAACTGATAAGGACGGATTGATTCCCATCAATGTTCCATACTGTGTAAACTGTTTGGAACCACTACAAGAGTTGCTTCCTATTGAACTCAGAAAGTCAAAGATTCAGTTTCTCGACTCAGAAAGCTGTTAATACTTTTTGATAAAAACAATACTTTTGTAGAAATGGATAAATTCAATGAGTTTATCCATTTTTGTGATTTTATCATGTTCACAACAACCGCTAGCATCACGTTTTATGCAACCGTGAAGATCACCAGAAAAACAATATCCGTGTGAATTTACATAGTCTACCAATTCTTTTGTATAGTTAATAAACTCGGGTGTGTTATTAATAGTATGAACTTCCTTGAGATATGATGTGTGTAAATCTTCAACCACATAAATACCACCATCTCGCAATAATGGAAATAGTGTATCAAAGGTTATCTTGGTGTAAGAGTCTATGTGTGAACCATCATCGATGATAATATCAAACGGTCCATATTTTGAATTGAGTTCTTGTAGCAACTGTGTGTCACGTTGATCTCCCTTTACAATGGTTATGCGATCATTTGGTGGATATGCATAATGTTTTATGTCATGATCCATACAAACAAACCTACCATTGGTAAAATACTTGGACCACATTTGAATAGATTGACCAGAAGACAATCCTATTTCCAACACATTGATTGGATCATCACGTAGTTCTTGAAAATATCTGTGATATAACTTATTGAAGTTATGACCAAATTTGGATTTATCAGTGGTAAAGTTGTTTCCTTCGGCGAGTTTATCAAGTGGGCAATCAGTCTTATCCATATAACATCGATTTATCTACCCTATAACTAGGAGCTTCTGTTTCTCTAACTCCCATTTTTGACTTTAAAAACATAAGAGCTGCTCTAGGACTCATGGTTCCACAATTAAATCCAAGAATACCATATTGTTGACAAAACTCTTCCAATGCCTTTATGTCATCGGTATCGTGTTGTTTAATAGTTGGTTCCTGGTCCGTAAAGGGGTCTTCCTGACGTTTTTTCCTACTCAACATGGTTTGATAGGGGTCGAACCCACTATTATTGGATTTAGCCATTACTCGGGTTTGCATCGCACCCATATTTGCCAAATTCGCAAACATACTAGAGTTCATTGATGGCCAGTCATCCATATATCAACCAATTGCGTAGTTAAACCCAAAGTATTCGTTCTTGTTTTTTGCGTATTGAGCAAATGCTACTGCATTTGTTTTCATTCTTCGTTGAATTTGAGATGGACCACTTTTTGCATTTTGGTGATTCAAGTATTCTCTCGCAGCATTAGTCCAATCGCCACTGTTCATCAATCCAATTGTTTTTGGTCCAATATCCCCTCTATACAACGCATTTATAATTGCGTTTTTGACATATGTTGGTAGACTTGTAAAATTACTAATTTTCTTGGATGCTAATTTTTCTTTGGTCTTAACATCCACGTTAAACAACTTTTCAATTTGATCATCTGTGAGCTTTTGTTGACCATTTAATACTTTATCATAATTTACAGTATTTCCGAACAAAGCCTTAAATAATTGACGATCTTGTTGACTATTATTTAGATAGTGACCAATTCCAATTGTAGGCAAACCAGCACTATCTTTGTAAACAGTGTCTTTTTTACCTTCCCAATGACCTATATAATCACTTGTTTTTTTGTTCAACAAAGAAGCCTCTGCATTTTTTACAGAGGTTTGTGTTATAGCAGGTTTGCCGGCGACTTTCGAGGCAGCTGCTTGTAACTTATCGCCTCCAGCCAAAGCCCCCAATCCGATTGCTCCAGCAGCAACCCAGTCTCGCCAACCTTCTTCAAGTTCTTTTGCAATTCTCACTTCGTCCAGCTTTCTACCTTCTGGACCAAAGTGATCTAGGTGGTGATACACATCGTCCAAGTATTCACCGGCCAAGTTCAACTTAGCTTTCACCCAATCTTCCAACTCAGAATTTGGTTGCAACATCGACTCCAACTCTTTTGCGTCATTGTTGATTTGTTTCAATGCCCCCATAGCCATGCTACTATTGAACTCTTTCAACAACTGATTGGTAACTTCTTTATACACTTCTCTTACTGGCTTACTCTTTGTATGTTTACCAGCTTTTCTCAACTGTCTAGCTCTACAATGAGCCTTTTGACCAAATCCCTTTGGATTACTACAGTCTATGCTTCTCTTATACTTCATAGACCACTTCTCACTGATTTGATCGATTGGAGTTCCAGCCTCCTTTTCGTCTTGATAAAATTTCAAATAATCTCTGACTGTAGCTACATAATCACAAGCATGATTCAACTTAGCCTTTACCCAGTCTTCCAAATTATCATTTACATCAAACATCGATTGTAATTTTTCACTATAATCGATCAACTTGGTTACATCACTTTGTGCCATCTCAGCATTTTCATATTGAACTTTTAATTGGCCAACATGATCTTTAACGTCAGAATTAATAGGATGATCTGGATCGCCAACTCCGGTTGACATAGAATTCCACCATTCACTTTTGGTCAGTTCACTCAATGATGAATCTGTCCAATTCTTGACATCAAGTTTTCCCTTTTGGTGTAACTTGGCTAAATCTGAATAATGAAACGAATACTTGTATAAGTCTTTCAATCTCTTGGTCAATTCTGGAAATTGTTTGCCCAAACCAATCAACACCGAGTCTACAGAACTTTGAGTCACTATATCTTTTGCTGAGGTTTTGCCTTTGCCTAGAAGTTTAATCTTCTCCAACTTGGATATCAACTTCAAAGCATAGTTTTTATAAGCTTGATATGATTGATAGTTTGTCATAGCTACGTCGTTTGATTCAGTCATATTTCTAAGTTTTTGTAATGCTTTTGCGTAACCAGCAGGCAACTCTGATGCTCTCATGTGTGCTGTCTTTACGAACTCTTTTTCTTTCTTGGATAATTTTGGTTTTTCAGATGATATCTTTGGACTAAATCCACTTACCAACTGAAACTCGCTTGATGGACCAGTTCCAGCCATACCCATTTGAATATATGTGGCACTAGATGGAAACTTGGCAAGATACTCTTTAAGTGCGTCATATTGATTTTGTGTAATAGATGTATTCCATATACCCACAAAATAATAGTTCTTGTTCTGAAGATTTACAAGCCATGCACGACCACTCAAACATGTTTTTCTCAAAAATACCATGTCATCTTGATCTGCATACTTTTGTTTTCTGATGTCTTGTAGTTCTTTACTACTTGCCAAAACAGTTTCTTTATGATCCGATCCTTGACCACCTTTTAAGATCAATTTTTTATCACCGTCTGCATAAATGATAAAAGCATAACCATTTTCTTCAGATGCTCGATAAACAGTCTCAAACTTCTTCAAACCCAAAGAAAATGCTTTAAGGTTGAAACCACGAGCAGATGGTGGTGTCCCCAGCCTATCGCCAGGGCCACTCACCATATACTCGGAGTTTCCTATTTTGATCGGATATGCTTTGTCCATATTACTTCTTCTTCTTGAACTTACTCAAGGTCATTGCCAATCTAGCACGTTGACCCAACTTGCCACCCTTCTTTGCGGCAGCTGCCAACTTAGCCTTTGGAATCTTCTCACCTTGTGGAACATCCATTTGCTTGTGCAGAGCACCCTTCTTGGCTGGCTTGATTGCGTTCTTGATCCACTTCTTCTTGGTCTCTTCAATTTCCTTGGATTGTTCAAAGGTAATTTCACCAAGAGCTTCTTCATCAGCACCTTCATCACCAGTGTCGGTTGACATTTGGGTTGCAGGAGTTTGATCAGTTTCATCTCCGCCAGTTTCTACTTCACTGTCAGATGGTGGTAGTTGATCAGCATTTTGAGTTGGAGCAGATGTTTGTGGTTCATCACTTGGTGGCAAATCACTTCCTTCTGGAGCAAGTTGAGTCATCAAAAGATCGTGCAACTTTTGTGCTAGATCTTTGTCAAGTGTGATAGTTACTGATTCTTGGTCAGCACCAACTTCTACTGGTTCGTCACCACCTTCTTGTTCACGAAGGTGTTTACGAATGATTTTTTTGATTGATTCTTTTAATTGTTTTTCTTTCATAGAGTAATGTTTGTTTTCTGCATATCCGACAAAATCGTATCCACTTCCGTATGTTCCAAGACCTTCAGGCGATGCCTCAGCTGGACTTGGACCATCGAAAACTTGTGAAACAACACTTTCACTTGGTGTTGATTCTTCGCTCATTCTCCAACCACCACCTTTGGATTTATACCATCTAGCTGCCCAACCATTTGCATAGGCACTTGGATAAACGTCAAACTTGGATCTAGCAGCAGCTTTTGCTCTTGCCCACAAAGCTGGATTTGTTGGTTTTGGTTTTTTCTTCTTCTTGGCTTCTTGTAGTTGTATGTCGATGGTTTTATTGTGTTTACCTTCTCCATCAAAAGGATTGTTTGATTTGTCAATAATTGGTGTGCTGGCTCTACCTTCAACTTGACCATCTGATGTGCCGCCAATACTACCTTTTACATTGCCTGGGGTAACACCATCTTCACCAACTCTGGCTGGATCATTGAAACTTTGATCTGGGTCACCCAAACCAGAACTAGCAGATCCACCAAATTCATCAGCCAAACCAGCCTTGATTAACTTGGTATAATATTCAGGATCTTCGGCCAAATGATCCAATGCGATTTCTTGAGCAATTTTTGGGTCATTGGTGTGTTCCATTTCGACCTGAATACCGACACTGAGTTGAGTTGGATCAACATCGCCTGGATTGGTTAAATCACCTTTGCCTCCTCCTAAATAGTTTATCTTCATTTCTTTAAACCTTGTTGAAATTTTTGAAATCCTTTGCCACTGTCATATCCATAATCAATCATCCATCTACGACCATGCATTGCTGGATGACCAATAATAGGATCATTTAGTTTTCCTTGTTGACCGATGTAAGTCCAGTCCGCAGGCAACTTGGAAGGAGTCCTATATTGAGGCTTCTGTGAGTTGGCAAAGTTGTTACTCATGTTAATAAATATAAATTAGACCTGATAAATCCAACAAGTATCCTTAATAGTTATTCTGTCTTTTGGAAATAGTTCATCTATAGCTTTAATAACCCCAGCGTGTTCTATATTGGTTGGATCGTCCAAATTATAGTCATGACCCGCAAGAATACCCCCTTTTTTCACTTTTGGTAACCAAGAATTTATATCAAGTGTGATACATTCATACAAATGACAAGCATCAATAAACACAAAGTCCAATGAATTATCTTCAAAAAAAGCAGCACCATCAGCGGACGACTCACGAAAATGTCTATATAAACTTGGAATTGACAGAAACTCCCGCATGTTATTTAGATATATTTCATAAGATATTTGATCAATCCAATTGTCAACTGAGGTTAGTTGAATATTCTTCTTAGAATTGATTATTTCTACAAGCATATAAGCCGCAGATCGTCCTTTCCACGATCCTACTTCGACAAATTTACTATTGTCTTTTGATTGTTCAACTATCATTTTGTAAACGGATGTATAGTTAAACCAATTATCTTCAAACTTAGGATCGGTATATACGTGTTCCATGACTCAAAAATTATCAATTATAAAGGTATATAATACATATGTATGCTTCAGTAAATCATATGAAAATTACTCTAATTATACCTCCTTCACCATTCCTACTTGATGAACGAGTGTTTCCAAGTCTTGGGTTGTTAAAAATAGCGTCGGTATTAAAATCTAAATATGATGTGAGTGTTTTGGACTTGAGTGGTATAAAAAATTACTTAGACGCATGTGAACATTATTTACAAAATACAACCGACACAGTTTTCGGTATCACTGCAACCACACCTCAATTACCACATTCAATCAAGATCAAAGACTTAATCAAGAAATACAATAGTAATGCTAGAGTAATATTGGGTGGACCACACGTTACATTGATATATTCTGCATTCAAGAGTAATCCAAATAAACGATCTACAGTAAACAAAGAAGCACTAGAACACCACTTTGATTGTTTGGTGAGTGGAGATGGAGAAAAGGCTATATTTCCAGCTATCGAAACAGACACTAGATTTGTAGATGGTGATGATCCAAAGCAATCATTCTTTCTAACCAACGAAGATTATGAAAAGCTACCATATCCATCCAGAGATTTGATCGACTTACATTCATATCATTATGCGATTGATAAAAAATCTGCAACAAGTATCATCGCACAACTTGGATGTCCATTCAACTGTGGTTTTTGTGGTGGTAGATTAAGCAATTCTCTACGCAGAATAAGAACTCGTAGTGGCAGTAACATTTTGAACGAAATCGAATATCTTCATAAAGAGTATGGATATGAAGGCTTCATGTTCTATGACGACGAATTGAACGTTAACAAACAATTTGAGAATCTATTGAACGACCTAATTGATCTACAAAAAAGACTGGGTGTAGATTTCAGATTCAGAGGATTTGTCAAGAGTGAACTATTCACTGACTCACAAGCAAAGTTGATGTATGAAGCTGGGTTCAGATGGATATTGTGTGGATTTGAAGCTGGCAATGATCGTATTCTTGAAAATATTAACAAGAAGGCTACTTACGATGATAACGTGCGAGTGATTGAAAAATGTAAGAAGTATGGATTAAAAATCAAGTCACTGATGAGTGTTGG
>Ga0255079_1000276_pt1 | contig 14102 bp, 18 predicted proteins | sample Colum_Atlam_RepB_FD_188586 | JGI IMG/M metagenome (GOLD analysis project Ga0255079, IMG submission 188586) | Freshwater microbial communities from Columbia River, Oregon, United States - Colum_Atlam_RepB_8h | ecosystem: Environmental > Aquatic > Freshwater > River | place: USA: Oregon... | reverse complement strand
GACCTATGGCATCACCACTCCAAACAACAAAGGTGGGCGCGGTACATCTTTGGATTTGGTAGTCATCGATGAGGCTCTTACGCATGACTTGAGCCTCATAGGTGCGTTGCAACCGACTTTGGCCACAAAGCCAAATGGCCAATTGTGGATCTTGTCGAATGCCGGAGATGAGAGAAGCACCCTGTTAGCGCATTATCGGAACCTTGCGCACACATCTTTGGAAGAGAAAGAAGCAAGATTAGCTTGGTTTGAATGGGCTCCACACGAGGATAAGTTCGATCACATGGATGAAGATATATGGCGGCAGGCTATTCCTTCGCTAGGAATCCGCAAGGGCGTAACGATCCAGGCGGTGAGGGAGGCAGCCAATACCAACTCCCCTGAAATCTTTACTCGCGAGTGGTTGAATGTCTGGGCTGCAGCTGAATCTACGCAAGTTATCGATACGGCTCAATGGGATGAATTGGTTAGAAGTGATGTCATCGTAGGATCGCAAGTCGTAATCGGCGTGGATATGTCTCGTGAGCGAAGCAAGGCAGCCATAGCCGCAGCTGGTGCGGTATCTGGAATCAATCCAGTCGAGATCGTCGATATGCGAGATGGCGTTGGATGGCTCTTGCCGCGAGTCATAGAGATAGCTAAGAAATGGAACGCCTCGGTAGTGATTGATACTGGAAGTCCGGCTGCCTCCCTTATAGGCCATCTTGAATTGGAAGGCATCAAGGTCATGCCAATAGGTCTGCAGGAATACGCAAGAGCTTGCGGTAACTTTTTTGATGCAGTGCAGTCTCGCACTTTATGTCATTTAGGAGATGACAATATGCGAGAGGCAATTCTAGGATCGAGCAAACGACCTCTAGGGGATGCGTGGGCTTGGAACAGAAAATCCACTACAAACATCACGCCACTTGTTGCAGCGACTTTGGCACATTATGGAATCACAAGCAAAGAGATAGAGCGAGATCTAGTTAGGAGTAGAATATTTTAATGAAAATAAAACAACTTATAAGCACGACGATGCAGGGACTCGGCGCAGTAATAACTATCGTAGGCATATCCCTGTATTCACCAAGCCTTGCGGTACTATGTGGGGGCGTGATTCTCACTCTCTTTGGCATAGCATTGGAGCGCGATGCTTAACAAATTACTGAAGCGACAGTTTCAGGGCTCTGTTGTTTATACCAATACAGGCTATGTTGATTCACTTGGTCGAGTAGGTCGATTTTTTGAAGGCAACTGGGCAGGCGTTTATGTAGATCAAGACACGATGCTCGGAGTTCCGGCTATCTGGAGAGGCATCACTCTCATATCAGATGCAATCGGTGCAATGCCATTACATGCCTATCGCGGTGACACTCTAGTAAAGCCGACACCAAATATTTTGCTGAGACCAAATCCACCCTGCACTCGCATGGAGACAATCGCGGCGATGGCCTCGGCGCTTTTGATTCATGGCAACTACATCGCTGTTTTAGGAGAACCTGGAGCTAATGGGCTACCAGAATCTTTCTATCCGGTAGAGCCAAACCGAGTAAATGTATCGCGCGACAACGGGCGCATGATCTACATGATCGATGGCAGACAGTATGATCAATCACAAATTTTGCATATCAAAAATTTTTCCATGCCAGGAGCGCTTGTTGGCGTAGGCATTTTAGGAGCTCAGAAACAAGCACTTGGAAAACTTATTGCGATCAACGAGTACGCTTCTAGATACTTTGATGGAGGAGTGAGTCCATCGGCGATCCTTAAATCAGCCAATCCGGATTTGACTCAGGAAGAGGCAGATGCACTCAAGGCCGCATGGATGTCGATGTATAGCTCACGCAATAGAGCACCGGCTGTTCTAAATAGCAGCACAGAGTTCCAGGTGCTCAGCGACAATGCGCAGGAGGCTCAGCTCATAGAGGCACAGCAGCAAGCGCTTGTTGAGGCATCAAATATCCTCGGACTTCCGGCCTACTATCTAGGCGCACCTAACTCATCACGCACCTACTCAAATGTTGAGCAGGAGAATCTGCAACTGATCCGATGGAGTATCCAGCCGATCGCACAGCGTATCGAGGAGGCACTATCTGATCTCCTAGTGCGTGGACAGGTAGCCAAGTTCAACTTTGATTCATTACTGCGCACTGACACACTCAGTCGCTACCAAGCACACCAGATCGCTATCTCCAACGGCTTCCTGACTGTAGATGAGGTCAGAGAGATGGAGAAGCGCGAGGGATTAGATGACTCAGAAAATGCACTCAAGGATGAGGTCAGTGATGACACCGATCTCGATGACTTTGATGATGAGAGCGAAAGCGAGGAGATAGCATGAGTGAGATCGAGCATCGCAGTTATACGATCGATCTAGAGTATCGAGCAGAGGGAGATGGTCGAACCATCTCTGGCATCGCTGTTCCTTACGATGTAGAGCAGAAGATCAGTGGCAGTCTAACCGAGGTATTCCGCAAGGGAGCATTTGCCGATGTAGTGCGCGCGCCGTTTCGCGTGAAACTATTACGAGGCCATGATGCCAAAGCGCTGCCTCTAGGCCGAGCTACTATGCTGCGAGAGACTGACAAGGGGCTATACGCAGAGATGCGTGTGAGCAATACTGTGGCAGGTGATGAGGTACTAGAGCTCATCAAAGATGGCGCTCTGGATAATCTATCAATTGGTTTCATGCCGCTAAAGAATCGCAAGCGTGAGGATGGAGTCATCGAGCGCATCAAGGCGCATCTGGCTGAGATCTCACTTGTCACTTTTGGCGCTTATGGAGAGATGGCGGCTGTCAGTGGTGTCAGGGATACTGAGGTAGACGAGAATCCTCGACTTGCACAGGCGCGTGAGATACTCGCTACGCTGAAGCAGTAATGCCATACAGCATCGTAAATGATCATCCTGAGTGCGAGGCCTTTGCCGTCATCAAAGATGAAGGTCGCGAGCTGATGGGATGCCATCGCACTATTGAGCAGGCAGAGGCTCAACTAACAGCGCTCAATATTGCAGAGTTTGGCGATCGCGCACTTCCAGAGAATTACAGACCGGCATCTAGTGAAGATGTGCCAGAAGGTCGCAACTGTGGCAACTGCGTATATTACGAGGCTGGATACTGTTCACTTTGGGATGAAAATGTACAGGCAGACTATTACTGCAACAGATGGGTGATGCCAGAGGAGGATGTGACACAAGATAGAGCTGAGTCCTTTACTCCAACAGCAGGTATGGTCGAGGAGGCCAAGCGTGGGCTGGCATGGAGGCGGCAGTTTGGCAGAGGCGGCACTGAGATAGGTGTAGCTCGTGCGCGTGATATTTCAAATGGTAAAGATCTACCATTGGAAACAGTCAAAAGAGTGTATTCCTATTTTGCAAGACATGAAGTAGATAAGCAAGCAGAAGGATTTAGACCAGGCGAGGATGGCTATCCATCTAATGGCCGCATCGCGTGGGCTTTATGGGGCGGAGATGCAGGTAAGACATGGGCGGATGCAATTGTTGCACGAGAAAAATCTCGTGTTGATCGAGCGCAAGTTATTCTCAATGCATTAAGAAATAAGATATAATCCAAAACAAGCAGAACACCTTGCCTATCGGCAACACCTTCTCTCACCACCAACAATCTAAGGAGAAGCATGTCAAATTCATTCCTTGTCTCCTTACGCGAAAAGCGTGAGAGCAAGACAGCACTCATCGAGTCAATCGTTGAGCGCGCAGCCATAGAGGTACGAGATATCACAGAAATTGAATTAGCAAATGTTGAAGCGTTAAATCTAGAAGTCAAGAAACTAGATGAGCGCATCGAGCAAATCTCAGACATTGAAATCCGCAACGCAAAGGCAGCAGATCTTGCAGCCAAAGTGGACTCCAATATCAAGCCAGAAACACGATCAGCATCACCTGCCTATGTCGTAAACGAGGAACTCACATATACAGAGCGAGCCGGTCACAGCTTCTTAGGCGATGCCTTTGCTTCACAATTTATGAACAACAGCGAAGCATCAGAGCGTATCGCTCGCCATCAACGCGAGATGAAGATTGAGAAGCGCGCAGTCTCAACCGCCAACTTTGCAGGGCTTGTCGTACCTCAGTATTTAGTAGACCTTTACGCACCTCTAGCCAGGGCGGGTCGACCAACGGCAGATGTATCACGCAAGCATCAATTACCAGCACAAGGCATCTCTGCGGTGCTGTCTAGAATCACAACTGGAACTTCTGTGGCCGCACAAACTTCACAGAACACCGCTGCTGTCAGCACTGACATGGATGACACCACTTTGACAGTGGATGTTTTCACAATCGCTGGCCAGCAATCAGTTTCAAAGCAAGCACTACAACGCGGATACAACATCGAGAACATCGTTCTTGCAGATCTCATCCGCGCATATCACACCAAGCTCGATGATCTGATCCTCAACGGAACAGGCTCAAACGGACAGCCTCTCGGTCTAGCAACAATGACATCAGGCATCCTGGTGACATACACAGCTACAACCGGAACTGTCAGTGGCCTATATCCAAAGATCGCCGACGCCATACAGCAAATTCAATCCAATGTTTATGTCAGTCCTACACATGTGATCATGCACCCAAGACGCTTAGGTTTCTTGTTAGCTGGGCTTGATGGACAAAACCGACCACTGGTCGTTCCTACTGCTTACAATCCAGTGAACGCAATGGGAACTGGCAACGGCGGATATCCTGCCTATGGATCAAACACCGGATACTCGATCCTGGGATTGCCTATCGTCACAGATGCAAACATCGCAACAAATCTCGGTGCGAGCACAAACCAAGACACCATATTCGTCATGGATGCAAACGAGTCACACTTGTTTGAAGAAGGCAACGGAGATCCACAGTATGTGACCTTTGAAGAGCCAAACGGCAAGGTGGCAATTAACATCGTCATGTACGGATTTGCTGCTTATACCTCAGAACGCTACGGAAAAGCAATGGCACAAATTAACGGAACTGGTCTGGCTTCACCTAGCTTCTAGACCAATAAATGTCTGGCGGTCATCCCTTCCGGTGGCCGCCAGGCTCTACGACCTGAGCAGTCAAGAGAGGATGGAGTCGATGGGGAAGATCTACTCCTGCACCTCTCTATCCGTCATGGCTGTCTCCCTTTCAGTCAGGACTGCTCATGGCCGTAGTTAATGGATATGCAACACTTGCAGAAGCAAAGGGATTCTTATCGATCTCAGATAATGTTGATGACACAGTGCTAGAGAATATGATTGAGTCGGCATCAAGATCGATCGATCGCATCGCCAACCGCAGGTTCTATCTAGACTCGACAGCATCAGCTCGTCAGTATCGAGTCAGCTCACCAGTGATCCTCTACACCGATGACATCGGAACCACATCTGGACTGATAGTGCAGACTGATGATGATGGCGATGGCGTATTCGAGACTACGCTGACACTTAATACTGATTACATCATGGATCCACTGACTGCCCTATCACTAGGCAGACCTTTCACACAGATCACGATCGTCTCGACATCAAATACTTTCCCAATCTTTCCAGGACTATTCCAGAACGGCCTCCGACCTGGTGTACAGGTCACAGCGCGATTCGGCTGGCCATCAGTGCCAGATGACATCAATCAGGCGTGTCTGATCCTCACCGCCGATCTTTACAAGCGCAAGGATTCACCAGGTGGCATCTTGGGTCTAGGTGATCTAGGTGCGATCAGGATGAGTCCACTAGGGCGTGATGTAACTCAAATAGTGCGCGCATATCGCAAGGAGACACTCGCATGAGTATGACTCCATCTAATGTGCGCGATGCTTTAAAAACACAACTACAAACAATCACTGGACTGCGATGCTACGACACGATTCCAGACTCCATAAATGTTCCAGCAGCGATTGTTGGAATGCTCGACTTCGAGTTTGACATGTCTATGATGCGAGGCGCAGACAAGGCCACACTCGATATCATCATCATCACCGGCAGGATGAGCGAACGCTCAGCTCAAAACGCTTTGGATACTTATCTGACTGGAACGGGATCGTCATCAGTCAAGACAGTAGTCGAAGCAAATCCAACACTTTCAGGAGCGTGTCAAACACTGAGAGTCACCACAGCAACAAGCGGTTCTATTCAAGTGGGTGCGATAGACTACCTCGCATATCGATTCAGAACAGAACTGATTGGATAAGGAGAAGAGATGGCAATATTTTCAGGCAAGAACACAGTGGTGATTCTCGGAACAACCACTGTATCCGCATTCGTCAGCCAAGTTACACTTAATCGTGAGGTCGATGCCGTTGAAATCACAACGATGTCAAATGCCGATCATGTGTTCCTCGGTGGTCTAAATAACGATTCAGTGACCATTGAGTTTTTCAACGACTTTGCAGCGAGCTCAGTCAATGATCTGGTAGAGGCCGCACTTGGCTCATACTTGAATCTGAAGCTGGTTCCAGTAAGCGGCACAGTCACAGCGACCAACCCTAGTTACACCATGAGCTGTTTCGTGGGTCAGTGGCAGCCAATCAATACCAGTCCAGAAACAGTGGCCACAGCAAGCGTCACATGGCCGGTTAAAGCACTAACCAAATCAACATCAGCCTAATAGGAAGGAACCGGAAGGATGAGGCTAAAGATCACAACCAAAGAGGGAAAGAGCGAGGTCGTAGATGTCACTCCAGCAACGGAGTGTGCCTTCGAGATCGAGTTCAAGGGTGGCTTCTATAAGCTGCTTCGCGACAATGAGCGCCAGTCAGATCTCTACTGGATCGCACATCACGCGATGAAGCGCAAAGGACTCACGCAGTTAGCGCTCGATGCCTTCATCGACTCACTTGTTGAAGTGGACATCGTGACTGACTCCCCAAATGGATAAGCCGACAAGGGCGCATCTTTGAGATCGCATCCTTGTCGGTGCTCACTGGTATAGCGCCGAATGATCTGCTCGATTGTGATCCGGCCTTCCTAGTAGCGATCAAAACAATCCTGACTGAACGCAATCAGGCAGGAAGGCAACAGGTGAGGAGAGGCAGACGATGATCAGAGAGTTTTTCGTTGATCAGGCTAATCGAAACGCTGGCCACATCCTGTATGTATCGGATCTAGATGAGGCTCTAAAAGATCTTAAACGCATAGATCCACAGGCGCGTAAAGCATTTAACAAAGATACTCGCAACATCCTGCTTCCCTATGTCAATATGGCTAGAGGCTTTATCCCTGCGGAGTCTCCACTATCGAAGTGGAGAACGATTGCGCCAACATACACATCAGCAACCTGGGAGAATGATACAAAGCATCATGGTAGAGATGCGGCCATCAGATGGGTATGGGATAGCACCGATGCCAAGCGTGGGATCAGCATCACGCGTGGATCCTTTAAGGCTAAAGGCCTAACTTTTGACAATGTAATCGGATTAAAGAATGACAGTGTATCGGGCAAGATGTATGAGCTGATCGGTCAGGGCAAGCGCAGATCCGATGGCAGGTATAGGGCGCGAAATCTAAACGCTGGAGTGCGTATGCGAGAGAATATGAACAGGAAGCATGGCGATCGCAAACGCGTGGTCTGGCGTATCAAAGAAGAGCATGGAGTCCAGATAGGTGGACAAATGGAACGCATCATAGATCCCATACTCGCTAGATTTGGAAAGTCACGATAATGGCTAATCGCTCAGTCATCGTCTCCTTTATTACAAAGTTAAACGCTAAAGGATTAAAACAGGCCGAGAGCGGCTTTAAGAAGATGGGAAAGTCTGCTCTACAGGCAGGCAAGGCATCAAAGATAGGTTTCCTTTTATCAGGTACGGCTGCGGTTGCATTCGCTGGCAAGCAGATGGCTGCGGCGCTCAAAGCAACAGAGGATGAGGATCGGGCGCTCAGGCAGCTAGATCAGACACTTCAGAATATCGGCTCATCCTTCTCGGTCAAAGAGGTCGATGGTTTTGTTGATGGTCTCCAGAGAGCCTTCGGTGTGTCCGAAGATGAGCTTAGGCCATCGCTAAATCAGCTCATAAATGTAACCAAAGATGTGGCCTCATCGCAGGAGCTACTCAAGATTGCGCTTGATGTATCAAAAGGCTCCGGCAAAGATCTAGCTACAGTCTCAAGTGCGCTATCACGAGCCTTCTCAGGAAACCTAGCGGCGCTGGGTAAACTCAATGTCGGTCTAGACAAGTCCACCCTTAAATCTGGTGATCTGGATGGCGCGATCCTAGAGCTATCACAGAAGTTCTCAGGACAGGCTGCAAATGCCGCAGAGGGTTTCGCAGGCCAGCTCGACAAACTGCGGATCTCAGGAGAAAAGGCACAGGAGAATCTAGGTGTCGGTTTAGTCGAGGCTATGAAGATTCTGGCCGGAGATCGACCTGGCGGCATGCAAAATCTGGGCGGTGAGCTAGAGAAGATAGGAACACGCTTCGGAAATGTAGCGATGGGTTTTGCAGACTTCGCCAAAGATGCAAAGGGGATCATCAAGCCTGTATTAGCCGTCATAGCGGTACTGACTCCATTAGGCCGGATCATCGGGGCTGTTGGTATAGCTCTCAAGCTCTTTGAAAAACGCGGAGCTCAGGTCAAGGCAGAGCGCGATGCGCTTAAAGGCACTCTTGATATAGAAAACAAACGGGATCAGGCAAGGGCAGCACAGACACAAACTACAACCAAGATCGTCAAACTAACGGCCTCGCAGCTCGCACTGCAAAAGAAACTGCAAGAGCAAGAGAAGAAAACAAATGCTGAGAAAAATAAAGAGCGCGCAAAGAAACTAGAGGAAGAGCGCCAAGCAAAGGTCATGTCCGATCTAGCAAATAAGTTTGATATTGAGGGCATCAATCTTGCTATCGCTAAGCGCAGGGCTGGAACAAGCGAGGAGATAGCTGCGGTCGAGGGATTGCAGGCCATAAAGTCTGAGGGATACAAAGACGATGAGGCGGCGCTTGCCAAACTGATAGCGCTAGATAAGGCCAGAGCAGCAGCAGTAGCCGCAGATGTAAATCAACTTAATAAATTGACTATTGAGATCCAGCTCTACTACAAGAGTCTGGGCATCCCTATTCCACCAGATGTTCTGAAAGGTCTAACGGGAGAACTACCCACACCACCGCCGCTACCACCACCGCCGCCAGCGCCACCATCCATGCAGCCACGAACTCCAATAGGTGATTCTGTGCAAAGTTTAATTGAAAGAGAAATGGCCATCGACAAGCCGTTCATGCCAGGTGATCCAGGGTTTACGAGCTCAGCCTTTGCAGGAGCAGCGGCAAATAGTTATGACCTTATCGACATGATGGAGCCTCGTGGAGGTACGACAGTAAATGTCAATGTAGCTGGATCAGTTCTGACTGAGCAGGATCTAGGCTTCTATCTTTCAAACCTGATCGGTAATCAAAACAGACAGGGCAATCCTGTGACGCTTGACCTTCTAGGGCGCTAATGTCAGGCGCTACATTTCAGTGCATCATTGATTTTGGAAACGGCGCGACCTTCGATCCAGCTCTCGTGCTCGATGATCCGAGCACACCACTGGACTCCTCTGTTCTAGGCACAGCCGTAGCTGACACACTCGATGTGACTCAGTATGTGATGCGAGCATCGATACGCAGAGCCTACAATCGAACGGCTGACTCCTTCCAAACAGGATCGGCAACTGTCCGGCTGATCGATGATGCAGGACTTTTTAATCCCTCGAACACGAGCGGTGCGCTGTACGGCAAGATCCTGCCGATGCGCAAGATCCGCTTCATCGGCAAAGATACTCTGAATCAGGAATACGCACTGGGCTCGATGTATGTCCAGTCATGGGCATATCAGTCACCGACCGGCTTCGATCCTGCCTATGTCGATCTCGTATGTGTCGATGGCTTTCAGCTACTCAACCTCACCACGATCACATCGGTGGCCGGTGGCACTGCTGGCCAGACCACAGCTCAGAGAGTTTCCAGCGTACTCAACGCCGCAGACTTTCCTGGTGGTATGCGATCGATCAGCTCAACTGCGACCACCACTGTCCAGGCAGATGACGGGAGCAGTCGCAGCGCACTGAGCGCATGTCAAACGGCAGAGCAGACCGAGCTCGGAGCCTTCTACATGAACCAGAACGGCTACGCGACTTTTAAGAGCCGAAACGACATCATCTCCCTATCAGGTGGCACTGCCACAGCCTTCTCAGACTCTGGAGCACCTGGAGTGATCGCCTATCAGAGTGTGTCCTTTGATCTGTCCGACTTCGGCGTAGTGAATAGCGTGACAGTCACTCGGACTGGTGGCACACCACAAAGCGCAGAGGATATTCCATCGCAACTGGTTTATTTTGATCACAGCAGAGTCAGATCATCAATCGCGCAGACAGATGCAGATGCACTCAACTCTGCGCAGATGATCATCGCATCGCGTAAAGAAGTGGGCGCGGATCTACGCATGCAGAACATGGTGGTAGATGCTTTCGATGGATCAGATCCAGTGCGTGTGACTGCTGCTCTAGAGCTCGATGTCTTTGATCCGATACAGGTAACGCAGGTATATGTCGGTGGCAATGCGGTGAGCAACACAGTGATCACTGGAGTCGCGTATGACATAACACCTAATTTATTTACTACCACATTCACAACTGCACAACCATTCGCGGTAGGATTCGTCTTGGATTCCTCTGTCGATGGCCGACTCGATGAGGATTCCCTCGCTTACTGATTAGGAGATGAGATGGCTAAACAGACCTTCACTACGGGTCAGGTTCTAACAGCGGCGCAGATGACAGATCTGCAACAGACTGCACTTGGCGGCGGATCGGCTACAGCTAAAACAGCCAGCTATGTTCTCGTTGCGGCGGATGCTGGAACCACAGTAGTGATGAATAGCGGAAGCGCGACAACCATCACAGTCAACACATCACTATTTGCTGCCGGAGATACTGTGTCCCTGCAAAATATTGGCGCAGGCATAACGACAGTCACAGCCGGAACGGCAACAGTGGATACAACCGGATCTCTAGCGATAGCGCAATATGGCTCGGCGATCTTATACTTCACCTCGACTTCGGCAGCGATCCTCAGAACTGGTGGAGCCGGAGCAGCAGCAGACAGTGACCAACCCATTCTCGCCTCTCAGATATTCGGATAAGGAAATCACATGGCAACTTTTACCAAAACACTTCTAAGCGGATCGACAAATGGCAAGGCGATCAAGGTCGTAGCTACTGCCACAGCAGGTACAACTATCCACACCGCAGTCAGTGGCACTGCATCGATCGATGAGATCTGGCTATATGCGCACAACTCATCTGCATCTACAGTGAAGCTGACTTTGGAATGGGGCGAGGCAACCGCACCAGATGGCAACATCGAGATCAATATCGGAGCTGAAGGCACTGGACTGGTGCTCGTATCTCCAGGCATCCTGCTTCAAAACTCATTGGTAGTAAAAGCCTTCGCTGCAACTGCAAATGTGATCACCTTGACAGGTTATGTAAACAGGATTTCATAATGGCAAGACCCTATGTTCCACGCACTAGATTAACTGGTGCTACTGGTGCTAATACCATTAACTATTGGTTTGGTGGTGGATTTAACGCGGTTTTTGTTCCAACCGATATTGCCAACCTAAAAGCGTGGTATGACGCAAGCGACACAGCAACCATTACTGTCAGCGGTACTGAGGTAACGCAGTGGAACGACAAAAGCGGCAACGCTTACAATCTTACGCAGGGTACTTCATCACTTAGACCACAAAGCAATACACGCACACAAAATGGATTAAATGCAATTGATTTTGATGGTAGCAATGATGTTCTAAATGCTGCCACTGCTTCTAACTGGACTTTTCTTAGCAATACAAGTGGAGCGACAGTATTCGTGACAGTTTTTGCGGATACGGCTTCAGATGCTAGGTATCTTTGGAGTACCTTTGGCGGAAGTTTTGGCTATGTTGGCTCATACGGAAGTGTTTTGGGTAATGATAATACCTCAATAGGTTCGGCTGTTGGTAATGGTGCGTTGGCTGCGATGTATTTAAATACTTCAACACCAGTTGCAACTGATAACACCGCTTTTACAATAACAGCGCAATATGATTTAGGTAAAGCAACAGCAAATCAACGCGGTTATCTTGCAAAAAATGGTGGAACTCAAGTAAATAACAACACTGCTACCGATGCCGCAAGTGCAAGCGCACCGCAAACACCTTTGGGCGTTGGCGGTTTGCCGTCGTTTTCTGAAAGTTGGGATGGCTTACTCTGTGAAATGATTATCTATAATGCGGTATTAAACGCAACTGATAGAGGCAAAGTAGAAACCTATCTAGCCGCAAAGTGGGGAATCTAATGAATTGGTATGAATGGAATACACGCGCAGACTTTGACCTATGGCACGACGCATTATGCGAGTCTTTGGGTTATCCGCTGATTGGTACAAATCAAGCAACAGGATTGCCTGACCCTACGGCTCAAATGACTGTTGCCTATACACAAGCAATTGAAGTAGAAGGCAAATGGATTGCAAGTGTTGAAGATGAATATGCAGAAGGTTTAACTGTAACTGAATTAAGATTACCAAAACCAGATTTGATTGGATTAGCTAATGACTAGATTCAGTCAGCGTTATAGATTGACAGGTGGCAGTGAAGCCAACTCTGTGAACAAATGGTTTGGCGGTGGATTTGCTGCGCCAGCAATTGGTGATTTTGAATCTATCCAAACAGTCACAGTTGGCACAGCAACTTCAACTATGACTTTTACTTCTATACCTGCAACCTTTACTCATCTACAAATAAGAGGAATGTTGAACGGTACAGCCTCTGGTACTTTTGGTAATGCTCGAATGGGTTTCAATAGTGATAGTGGTGCAAACTATTCTTCTCATAATATGTATGGCTATGCAAGTGCAACGGGAGCACAATCTGAGGTAAGCGGCAATAGAATGTATTATCAAGTTTACACATCACTAGCAAGCACCTCTAGTTATGTAGGTGTAACAGTTATAGATATTTTAGATTATGCTAATACTAATAAATATAAAACAGTTAGAAGTTTGAACGGAATCGAATTTAATACTGATGGAAGTCTTAGATTTGCTTCAGGAAACTGGCGCAATACTGCCGCCATAACTTCAATTGAATTTGTTATTGATAGTGGCAACTTTAATGTTGGCTCTACTTTGGCTCTTTACGGAATTAAGGGAGCATAATGGCAAAGACATTTGAACCAATTGCAACCAGCACTGCGGGTGGCTCATCTCCTACTATAAGTTTTACATCTATACCTGCTACTTACACTGATTTATATTTAGTGATAACTGGGACAATTGGTATTTCCGATGCCACAATGCTAATGCAATATAATGGAGATACAGCAACCAATTATTCATCAAATGTTTTAAGTGGAAATGGGTCTGCCGCTCAATCATTTAGAGATACAACTTCAAGTACAATGTATTGTGGTCGTATAAGTACGGTTCAATCTCCCAATATCATTCAAATCATAAACTATTCAAATACAACAATATATAAAACATTTGTTTCAAGGGGCAATTCTGATACGCGAGTGAGTGCCTTTGTAGGTACTTGGCGCAATACCAATGCGATTACTTCAATTTCTATAACTTTTAACGGTGCGGGTAACTTTGCGTCAGGAACTACTGCCACTCTTTACGGAATTAAGGCGGCATAATGGCTAATACATTTATAGCAATTCAAACCGTTACAGTTGGAAGTGGTGGTTCGGCATTTATGTCATTTACTTCAATCCCTGCAACTTATACAGATTTAATGGTTAAGGCAAGCATAAGAAATGCGTATCCAGATTATGGCGATCAAATACGCATGAAAGTCAATGGAGTATCCGCAACAGACGCAAGTTTTAGTCAAAAAGTTTTAAGAAATAATCAAGGAACAATTGATAGTTATAGTCAAGCAGTAAATCAACTTGGATACGCACCTGCTTCAACTGCAACAGCAAGTGTTTTTGGGTCGTTAGATGTTTACATTCCAAATTATGCAGGTTCTACATACAAAAGTATTTCAAATGATACAGTGTTGGAAGCAAATACATCACAAGTTTTGCTTACTTTCTCTTCCAATCTTTGGTCAAACACAGCCGCAATCACTTCCTTAGATATTTTTACTATAAGTGGCAATTGTGTTGAATTT
>Ga0255079_1000270_pt1 | contig 14265 bp, 19 predicted proteins | sample Colum_Atlam_RepB_FD_188586 | JGI IMG/M metagenome (GOLD analysis project Ga0255079, IMG submission 188586) | Freshwater microbial communities from Columbia River, Oregon, United States - Colum_Atlam_RepB_8h | ecosystem: Environmental > Aquatic > Freshwater > River | place: USA: Oregon... | reverse complement strand
GTCATACTGAATATCAGATAATCCTGGCTGACCTAAATATTCTGGAGACTCAACAAACGTCTTTGCATCGACTGGAGTTTCTTCAAAATGACTATCTGCTAAAGCCTCAAGGAAATCATCAAACTTCATGGACAATGGTAATCACTTCATCCTTTTTAGCAACATCAGAAAGTCTACGCATAATCTCATCACGAACCTGTGGGTACTCAGATGCTATATCTCTAAGAATTGCCATCAAAACTTCTTGCTTCTTTTCTATTTGTAGCATTTCTTCTGCGAGTTCTTTATTCTCAAGAAGCCCAGCCTTTTGTAGCATATCAATTCTCTTAGACTCAATATCCATAACAAGTTTAATCGCAGCAGTCTTTGCCCCCAGGTTATTGGTCATGGATGCCTCATCAATAACCTCATACGACTTTGCAATTAGTTTATTATAATGTGTGTCTGCAACTGCAAGTGCTTCTTTAGCACGAGCACGAATAGCATCATTGGCAGATGCCATAACCTTCCACTCATTGATGTGCTGAACTACACGAGTTCTTGGTATTGAAAGATCTTTGGAAATCTTTGTTGCATCATTTCCTTTTAGATACTCTCCTACAACATTATTAATTTCGTCAAGATGCTTAATTAAATCTTCTTCAGTTGACAAGTTGATAATCCCCCTGAGTTCCTAAATCATTTGACTTTGCTATTTTTAGCAATACCAAGTATCCTATTAAGTCATCAATATCATTATCTCCTGGATACTCTGTACCCTTCATAAGTCTGTTTAACTTATCATCTATACGAACATGTAGTTGCTCTCTTGGTCCCGCCTTTGAAAATATACGTACAGGTTCAAGGGCTGAGTTGCCATAAGCAATATTCTTTTTTACCAACATGTGGGCAATTTCATGGCAGGTTTCTAGTATTTCTTTTCCAGCCTCTGTTCCTACTGTAAGTAAATATAAATCTTCACATTTAAATTGTTGTGAATCTGGAAAAACTGGCTCTAACTTCATCTCTTTGACTTCCTTAATCCAAACTTAGCAAGATATACATAAATAGTTTCCACGCTTACCCCACATTCTTTTGCTATAGCCTCTGGAGATTTCTTATCAATGTGATATCTCTTTTTAAGCCATAATTCACTTGTATATAGTTTAGCACTCATGATTCATCCTTGTCAAATCCAATAGCCTTATTCCAGTTATTTATTGACCAGTGACCAATGCCACATGCATCTGCAACATCATTGTCTGTTATTTTCTTATCATAAATAACATCTAATAGTTTTATTGTTCTTTGCTTCCTGAATTCACGCTCATAAGATTTATACCATGAGTCTGACTTTCCAGGATTCAAAGATCTAATCCTAATCTGTTCTTCTTTAGTTAATCTTTTATTTCCTAAATAATTTTGCCAAGTAATTGGAGATACCTTGCCAATAACCTGAATACCAGATAGGCCAGCACCGCCTAGGATTCCACCTTGTATTAATGCAAGGTCTGCTGCAGTTTTTGGACTATTCATAAATACTGTGTGCTCAATAACAATAGCCTCAACCAAGTTATAGTGATCAAACAATGCCTTAGACTTTTTACATGCATCAGTTATTTTCTCGTATATATCTCTACCATTAAATGTTATTTTTCCATAACAATCTAATTTGTTGTATGAATATATTGCAAAAGCAAGATTATTAGTACTAGCATCTATAGAGCAAATTACTCCAGGCTTTTTACCGTAGTTGCCTTCTGGATATCTATCTGTTTCTTTTGCCTTTGTCATTTGACAATCCTTTTACTTGTTTTAAAACTTTTTTAACATCTATTGGATTGATTACACATTGATTACATAACGGCTCATCGTTATATATGGACAACTTCTCTCCACACTGCTTGCAAGTTCTATTCTTACCCTTACGCTTTTGTCGTCTAGTTTGAATATATCTTTGTGCAATTTTTTCTTTAGTGGCTTGCTCTCTGCATTTTTCTGAACAATATATCTGATAAGATACATCAGATTCAAATGTATGATCGCACCATCTACAACTCTTCATTTTCTAGCAACTCCAGAGGTTTAATTTTAACTACCCCTGCCTCTGCTTCAGCACATGCTTTTTGGATTGGGCACACCTTGCAAATTTTAGAATTAGATCGATAAGGCTTTTGTGGCAACTCTCGATCCTTCCAAGACTTGTGTACTGTTCTCATCCAATCAAATGCCTGGTCTACCCACCGACGGTAATGATCGTTTACTACTACTGGTAAAGTCAACAACTCATGATTATTTTTATTTTCATAAATCATTACACCCTTGCCGACTTTCCAAACCTTCATATAGATTAGCAATTGCATAAGATGACCCATCTTAGGCTTTCTACTATTCTTTTTGTATTCAAACCCTTCATTCATTATTGTTTTAATTTCACCAATAATTCTTTCCCCATTATGCTTAAGCATGACATCTCCATACCCGTCAAAAGGTGGATCGTCTAATTTAACTCTAAACTCCATTGCTGGATGAGTTTGCTTATTATATTTTCTTTCAATGGGATCTAATTCCATATCTTCATCAAGAAGTCCAGAAGCCTCGATGGCCTCCTGAATTCTTTCGTGGCCAAGTGTTCCGTTAGTTCTATTCGCAACACCAAATGCGTCAGAGTTGTCGTAATGAACCTGTCCATCAAATGCAAGGTACCAGTATCTAGGACACTCTCCAGCGCCATAAGTTAAAGCGGATGCTGAAAAATTTGTCTTCTTACTAAACCTTGGCTTTGTTTTTGTCATGTAGCCAGATTCTATTTTTTCTATTAAACCGTCAATAAAACTTGTATCTTCTTTAGATTCATGCTTTTTCTCTGGACTCTTGATCATTACTTGCTTCAATAAATTTTTAGTCATTGTTATCCTTTGTTTGTATTAATTATAGCAGATATCACTTAATTATGTATTTAAGAGCAGACACAAGACTATTTATTGACTCTGCTGCTGTATAGTAAATATTTTTCTTTCCTCTATTTGACTTATCCACATTAGCCATCCATGTAGCCCTAAATGCCATCTTGGCTGCAATTGCCTGTAGTCTAACTATCTCTACAGTAGCCACGCTCATGGGGATATCTGGCTTTATAATTATCTTAGCAATAAATGTTAGGGCAGAGGTTAACTCCTCGTCTTCCATGTACTCTGCTATTTCTGACAAACCGTTTACCATGTCAAGCGTTGTATTACTCTGTTCCATTATTCACCATCTGTTCTAGTAGTTCTAACTCTATTATAGCAAGTCTTACCTTCTTGTTACCCTCGCCAAGTACCACCACAATTGCTGGGTCGTTGCCATTTCGTATAGCATCTGTAACTGCTTTAGCCCATACATCTTGATTAAGCGTAAAAGATTTTGAGTTCTCTTTAAAGTCTACAGTAAAGTTTGCCCAAGTAGCATCGCCCTTCTTAGTATTTCTACCAGAATTTTTGTGCTGCTTTGCCCCTAACCTTTTACTTTCATTTTTTTCAGTCATTTCTTTTTACTTTCTTATATCCAACCTTAAACAATTGAACTTCTGATAAATGTTTATCTGCACACATCCAAGATGCCATCCCAGTAGATAGATAAACCCGCATAGTTTTTACTTCCTTTTTACAGGTCTTGCATGGAAACTTTCCTTCACAGATAGTGTATTTATCCACTGATCTTATTCTTAATCATATCTTGTAGATCAAGATCCTCTCTTACTCTATTAACAAATCCATCTCTACCCTGAACCTTTGATCCATCTGGCAGAACATACCATGCTCCAGTTCTTTCAACTATGCCCAAAGATTCAGCAGTATCAACAAGATCAGCGACAGAGTCAATGCCCAAAGTATCGCCTCTAAAATAGAAATCATATTCACCAGACTGAAAAGCAGCACTAGTTTTTGAAAACTGGAGTTCCCATCTAACCTTTCTACCAATCTTTTCTTCAATAGCCTTGTCACCAACATATATCTTTCCTTTCAATGCTTGGTTATCTGATTCTGATGAAAATAGTTTAACAACAGTAGAGGAATAAAATTTAGTAGCCTGTCCGCCAGTTGGCTGTTGGCTTGTGTACATTGCATTAATGTTATTTCGTGATTGACTAATTAATATAAATAGTGTTGGCTTAACCTTATTATTAGCATAGTTAATCATCTTCCATGCATTACTAAAGTCACGAGACTCAGCACCAATTTGTTTTGTGTTTTCTAATTGCTTGAGTTCGTCAGAATCTTTTTCAAAATAAATAGCAGGTAGAAGAGATGTAATAGAATCTACAACAATTAAGTCTACTCCAGCCTCCATGAGATTTACACCAACATCAACCATTTCATTAATTGTTCTAGCCTGAGAAACAATTAGTTTTGATGTGTCTACGCCTAACTTCTCTGCCCATGATTTATCATATGACATTTCGGCATCAATCCATGCACAGACCTTGCCTTCTTTTTGCGCTAATGCAATTGTCTGTAAACATAAAGATGATTTAGCAGATGACTTTGATCCCCATATTAATACCTGTCTTCCATATGGTAGTCCACCATTTAGGGCACGATTAAGTCCGTGACTGGGTGTTGCTGCGTACTCAGTCTTTGGAACTTCATCCCCCACCAATATACTCTTTCTTAACTTAGGGTTTAACTGTGCTAATACATCTTCAATGCTAACCGACATTTACATCCTCCAATATTACGGTGCCATCTTTGGTTTTGCCAAATTCAAACTTGTATGCGTGTCCTTCTTCTATTTTCATATATGCCTTAGCAAATGCTGTAGGGAATACTGTTACAGAATGCAACTCTCTAGAAGTATCTGCTAGAGTAAGCGAAGCCATCTTTTTACCTGCTTTAGTTATCCTAGGTTTAAAGGATACCACAAATAACTCGTCGTCTTTGTATGGCAACATTCTGTAGTTTAAGAATCTAACTAAAGCAGAGTCAGATCCTTTTATCTCGTCCACAGGAACAGCACTAACAATTCTGTTATCAGAACAGAGTGTAATATAACTTCGTCCAGCCTCAATTGTAGTTTGTTCTTCATCAAATACTCCAATGCTTCCAGTCTTATCTAAGATCTCAACACGAGACCAACCTTTGCCACGCTTAATTCCTTTTACCATACCCATTAAAATAAATGAACCCTTTTCTTCAAAGTCCTCTACTGGATTAATGAATGCGTGATAATGTGATGGAACTGTTTGTGTAAATTCTGGCAAACCTAAATATTCATAAAGATGTTCTCGTAACTCATCATCATTTCTTGGATTATCAGGAAACGTTGCTGCTCCGATAAGTCTTAATGCTTCAAGCGCTCTGCTGTTGACTCCATTACCTTTTGTAAATGTAAAGGCTTTAACTTCCTCGAAAGACTTAAAAGGTCGTGCCGATATATATCGTTCTGCAATCTTATCAGAGATAAACTTGATCCCCGACAATCCAAACCGAATACCCTTACCCTCAATTTTAAAATCAATATCCGAATCGTTAATGTGAGGTAGTTTAATGCTAATGCCCATTCTTTTCGCTTCAATAAGATATTCAGTTCGTGCATCTTTGTCCTTTTCATTCTTAAGTAGTGAGTACATAAACTCAATTGGATAATAATACTTTAGCCATGCCGTCCAATACGAGAGCGTAGAGTAAGCAACCGCATGAGACTTGTTGAACGAATAACCCGCATGCGCCTCAAAGTCATGCCATAAATCACGAGCCTGATTAGGACTAATAAACTTACTAGCACCATCAACGAACCTATCACGAAAAGCATCAAATTCTCTAGCATCTTTCTTTTTACCAATGATCTTACGAACCTTGTCCGCTTCAGACCAAGACATCCCTCCAAGTTCAACGCAGGCTTGCATGACCTGCTCTTGGTATAGGATACACCCATATGTTTCTTGTGTGAATGGTTTCATGGTTTGATGCAGATAATTTACTGCCTGTCTGCCGTGCTTGCGTTCAATATAGTCCTTGCCAATAGTATTCATTGCACCTGGACGAACCAAGGCATTGGAGGCAGCAAGTTCTGCTAAATTCTTTACACCCATCTTAACAAGTAGGTTGGTATAAGGTGTGGCTTCACATTGGAACACACCCTTTGTATACCCCTCAGAAAGCATCTGGTAAACCTTGGAATCATCCATATCAAGACTTAAAAGATCTATCTCAGTGCCCTCTCGCTCCTTGATAATATTTAATGTATCGTTAATAACGCTTAAGGTTTTAAGACCAAGTGCGTCGATTTTGATGAGTCCGATTTTCTCAGCCTCTTCCATGTCCACCGCCACAACAGGTATGCGGTCATCGGAACCAGGAGAAGAACGTGTCTCCAACGGTGCGTACCTAAAAATAGGATTTTTACTAGTGACAACACCAGCAGCGTGTATGCCAGTACCTCTAATACGACCACGTAATTGTTCTCCATATTGCTCTACCTCTGGATATTTCTCTCTAAACCATGCAGTTGTTTTTGATGTGCAGTACTCATCCCAAGTATCTACCAACTTCAAAACTTTATTAACATCTACTAATGGAATATTTAGTGCACGAGCAACATCTCGTACAACACCTTTATCTTTAAATTCTAAAAATGTTGCAATAGATGCAACATGCTTATACTGCCTTACTAAATAATCTTTTACTTCGTCACGACGAGTATCTTGGATATCTGTATCGATATCAGGAAAGTCATTACGCTCTGGATTAATAAATCGGAAGAACAGTAATCCATGCTTTAGTGGATCGATATCAGTGATGCCAAGTGCATAGCAAAGCAAAGAACCAGCAGATGATCCACGACCAGGACCAACCATAATCTTTTCCTTCTTTGCCCAAGATATCATGCTTTGAACAACAAGGAAGTATGGACCAAACTTTTTATCCTGAATTACAGTTAACTCTTCTTCAAGTCTATCAAGATATTCTTGTTTTGTATCAAGACCTTTTTCTACCAAACCAGCCATAGCCAATTCTTTTAATTGCTTGTCTGGATTTTTATACTGAACTGGAAGGAGGTTTAGATTATCTTGGATCTCATAGTCTTCAACCTTATTAGCAAGGTCAATTGTATTTTCATAAATATCAGTTCTCCAGATTGCTTGCTTTTCCATAGCAGCCTGAATCTCTTCATAAGAAAGAAGATGTATGTCAAACTTATTAAACGACATCTGTCTATCTGCACCATATAGGTAGTCTAAACGCCTCATTAAGTCACCCTGCTTTTTTGACTTTTCATATGTGGCATCTTTTTGAATTTTATTGGAATATGTATTCAAGATAAGTTTTAGTTCTTGAATTTCTTTTTGTGATGGATCAACATGGTGACAGTCTGGAGTAACAATTGGCTTAACCTTAAATTCATCGGCTAACAATAAAATGTTTCTATTTATTGAGTCATCATTATGTGGCATTACCTCAAGGTAATAATCATCGCCAAACTGTTCTTTAAACCACTTGATATATTTCTTTGCCATACCAAGTTCACCAAGTTCAATTGACTTAGCAATTATTCCACTTGGACAAGCAGAAGATACAATAATACCTTCTTTGTACTTAGACAAAACTTCAAAATCTATTCTTGGCTTCTTGTAATATCCTTCTGTCCAAGCAATTTCATTTAGTTTGTTTAGGTTTTCTAATCCAACCTTATTCTTGGCTAGAAGAATTATATGGTTATAAACCATATCAAGTTGATCGGTTCTTTCGCTTTTATCTCTATGATCAAAGCGATCTTCACACATATAACCTTCTATGCCAAGAATAGGTTTGATACCACTTGCTTTGGCAATACGATACATTTCTCTGTGGCCAGAAAGGGAGCCATGGTCTGTAATCGCAATTGCAGGCATACCCAATTTTGTAGCACGATCTACATATTCAGACGGCAACCCAATACCGTCGAACAATGAAAAGTGAGTATGTAAGTGTAGTGGTACGTAGTTCATCTACTACCAGTCGATATTCGTCGCTGATGTAGATGAAGGTGAATCAAAACCTAGATAGAATGCTTCTTGCTCCGCATATGGAACTCGACGCAATGCCTTCTCTAGAGCATATGGTTCAACACCTTCCCAGTTGAAAGGCTCCTTATCTGGAGCAGAAGGAATCAAAGTGTAAGATGTTTCAGTTCCCTGACCATTACGCTTTAACTTCCACTGTACGTTAGAGATGCTACCTGTTTCCATAGCATACTCTTTAATTGTATTAAAAGATGATTGCTTGCTGATACCCATTGACCAGATTGCAACATATGGTGCTTCGATACCGTCGTCGACAAGAACGTTGCAATAGAAACGAAGACGACCACGCCATCCACTATTTCCCTTTGGATCCTTGCGATACATCTCTTCAGCCCAGTCACGGCCTTCTGTATCCATTGTGTCTACAGCCTTGCGCTTGTAATCCTTTGGATTTGTGTGTTCCTTAACAACGAATGCAAGTCCACGCTTTTCATTATAGTTTGCAGAGTCTTCGTCCAACTCTTCAATAAATCTAATCTTTACTGCCTGGCCGTCTGCTAACTTTAGCCAGCGAACCTTTGGACCGTTTTCGTCTGTCTTCTTATCTAGTAAAGCATTGATGTTTTTTAGTCCTACTATTTTATTCATTATTTCTCCTTGTTTTTTCTATTGTAGCATAGACAATATTGATTTGTCAAATTGGTATTCCAATTCTTTTATTGACTTATCGTCCATGTCGCCTATATCTTTATATTGTTTATCTAAGTTAATCACAGTAACATTTCCATTTAGTCTTTCGACTATCTTTTCTTTCATGTTACCGCCTGCCTCATCATTATCAGCAATAATAATTATATCACTAAAGTATTTTTGAAGCAAATCTATTTGTTTGGATGATACGTTAGCACCCAATGTCGCAACGGCTGGAAAGCCAACCTGGTCTAACCTAATGGCATCAAAGGATGACTCCACTACATAAACCTTAGATGCAGTCTTTACTCTATTTAAATTAAATAGTAATTTAGACTTTGGAAGTCTAGATGTGTTCTTAAAGTCTTTACCCTCAACAGATCTTCCAACAAACCCTACACACAGCCCATCACTATTTTGTATTGGAATAGAAACCATATCTTGGTTTTCAGAATAGCCAAGTTTAAATTTTATAACAGATTCCTTAGTAATCTTTCTTTTAACAAAATACTCTTTTGCTCTTTCGGAATTAAGCGCCTGTTCGTGAAGCCTATTAACAACAGACATATCAAACTCTGTCCATTCTTCTTTTTCAATTAACTTATTGTTAACCTCAGACAGGATGTTTGTCTCAACCTCTTTACTTTTAATAAATCTAACAGACTCAAAATATGTTCTATTGGAAAAATACATTACGAGTTCTATTAAGTCTGCTGTTTTGCTGCATGAAAAACAAAAGAACAATCCAGTATACTTATTTATTTCTCCAGCAGGGGTTCTATGATTTGAGTGGAATGGGCAAAATACTATGTATTCAGACTCTGCTTCTTTTTCTACAGTTACGCCAGATCCTGCGAGTACTCTTTTGATTTGATCTGCTGTGTATATACTGGCTTGGTTCCGTCTATCCCTAGTATCCATTCTGATTTCTTTCTCCCTACATATATTCCGTATACGCTTAATTGGAATTGAAAATAATTTTTGTTTTCGTTATATGATAATGTAAATTGTGGATCGATGTCAATTCTTGGAGCATAGCCAGATAATCGCATCTCTGATACCAGTAGCCTGATATATTCCTGCTGTAATCTGTATATGGCAGCGTCATCATTAATGACCCCGTCCAAAGCAAACCTTTTGATGGGCTTGTGCTGAAATGTCTCCATGGAGCATATTATACTGACTTATCTTCATAATCCTTATACCTGTAATATCCCTTATCAAAGTCCGCCTGAACTAAGAACTCACCCATAAAACCATTACGGTTCTTTCTAAATACACACTCAATAATATCACTATTAGCCCCTCGACCTAATGCTAGAACCCAGTCAGCATCATAGGCAATCTGTCTTGACCATGCAGTTTGACCAAGGGTTGGTACTGTCTCAAGTTTAGTAACATCATCTGGTGTGGCAGAAGATATGGCAATGATTGGAACCTCTTCTGAAATAGCCATTAGTTTTAATTCACGAGAAAGGTTTTTCATTCTAACTGTTTCGTTATCAGATTTTTGATTTGGTGACATCAATTGTAAATAGTCAACAATCACAAAGTCTGGTTTGTACTGATCAATCTTTCCACGAAGCACCATTGGATTAATATCTCCACCAGTGTCGTTTGATATGATATGGAACTCTGGTCTGCCCTGAACAGTTTTTGTGTGCCAGGATTTAAGCATATCCATTTCAATATTACCAGAACTTAACTTTCTATGCGACCAAAGTCCTTCTCCCATAATTGCAAAGACACGGTTACGAACTTCGACCTCAGACATTTCAAGGCTGATAATCATAGGGCTACGACCCTGCTTCCAAGCCTGCACAGCGAAATAGAGAGACAACCAAGACTTTCCGATACCTGGGTATGCAAGGAAGACTCCTAGTTGCCCTGGCATAATTCCTGAAGGTAAATAATTATCAAAACCTGGCAAACCTGTTTTAATACCAAGTGCTCCAGACTCCTGCTGCTTCTTTAAATTTTCAAAATATGCAACTGCAGAATCTAAATCTGTAACATCGATATCACGAATGGCTGCTGTATTTTTTCTAAGTTCTGCTGTTTTAGTTATAAGGGATTCAAGGGCATCTAATCCCAAACCACCCTGCACGTCAGTAGCAGCAGATCTAATAATATCTTTTAAACTATTTGTTAAATACTCTGACTGTAATTCTTCAAGGTGATGCTTTGTAGAACCAACACCACTGACTGGATCAAAGTCTCTAAACTTTTCAACAACCAAGTCTGCTGGAGGAACTGTGCCATTTCCCTCATAATATTTTCTAATAAACTGCCATACATCTAGATGTGTGGTTAGTATATTCTCTACATTTGCCTGCAACAAAACATGCGCTTGCTTGTCTTGAAGAACGGCTGAGATTAGTTTAGATTCTGTATTATTCACTCAACCACTCCTTTGCTAATTGTTTACGTTGTTCACGATCATGTAAGTCTTTTTCTTCTATAGTCTTTGCTTTTAGTATATCATCTGCAATGTACGAGAAATGATTCCAAGTAGGATTATCTGTAACTTCAAAATAGTATTCTAGCAAAGCATAGCAAGTTTCTAGTGTATAGGACTCAACAAGAACTTCTGCTGACTTCTGCTCTTTCCACTTATTATGTGTTGGAGCATGCCCCATCTTAAACTTATAGTGCTTGTCAAAACGACTAAGCAATGCCCACTTACTCTGCTTGTCGGTCATACTAGTTGCTTTCTTCTAGTTCAACCTTTGCTTCTGCTATCTTTGCTGCTAGTTTATCTTCAACAAATTTATACACACGCTCAAAAGCCTGGTCTGGAGTTTCTCCATTACGTCTTGAATCAACAACACCAAGATCAAGTCTTAGTGATTGAAAGTTACCAAGGTTAAGAGTGTATCCCAATGTAACAGATACCTTTGTATCTTCGTTTTCCATTTCATACCCTTCTGTTATATTGATTCAGACCAAATTGGTATAAATCTACCGTCTTCAGTCTTCGTATATGTAAGTATACCATCACCCATCCTGCGAGTCAACTCAGCCTTTGTTGGTGTGATATCGTTTGTTATTAAGTTATCTTTTCTTGGTCTACCAATATGGTATGTAGCCAGTATATCACGAATCTCTCTTACTTGCGATTCGGAGTAATATGATCTTACTTGCCATCCACGCTCCCCACCTTTTTGTGATCCTGTTGGAAATGGAATAATTCCACGCTTCATTAAAGAAGGCATATACTTTTTATGTCTATTAACAAGATCAGCAGTTTCTCCTACTGTATAAGCACGTTCTCTTTTAGTTTTAAAATCATTAATCAAGCAACTTTCTAATCTGTCTTTGTTAATATTGTATATTGACATAATGCCATTTGATCTGTTATAATGCACAATCCTAACAAGATCTTTATTTAAAAACCAAACTTTTTTATTTCCAGGTATTACAGGAGCGCCATTGTACTCTTGGCTCGTTCTATTTCCTTTTTTAGTAGCCATCGACCTTCCTCTGAATCAGATGGCGGATGGAAAAATCTTCTTGATCCACAAGCCAAACAGTATATCTCTAAATGTGAGACTGAGTTGTATACCCTGTCTATTAACATTTTGCGAAAACATTTCTTACAACTTATCATTAAAGAGGTATACCGACGACCAATATGTTTACGGATACAGATAAGTTTCCAGTTTCATTAAATCGAACTAGGCCCTCCACACGTGAAGTTCCTACACTTTTTAAAACTACGGTTACATTTTCTCCAGCATTAGTCTGACCTATGTTGACTGGAGTAGCAGTTGCTACTGGTTTAAATTTAAACTCTGCTGGAAACACATATTCAAAAGTTTCCTCATCGCCAATATTTTTTGATGAGTTAGTTACAACTACTTTTTCTGTTCCAATAATTCTTGCCTCAGAAGCCTTAACCGATCTTGGCCCATCTCCTGGTATATCAATCGTCACATACTTTGAAGATGATGGTGATATTTGCTTAGACAACTCATTTACTGCATTAACTATACTGTAAATATAGTTTACGTCTAAAGGTTGTCCTCGTTCTGGTGGTGATATTTGTGCCATAATTCCTCCTGTATAATTATACCAAACTTAAAGTTCCAGTATAGATAGTATTGCTATCTCTTCGTTCTTTGAATATACCGCCTATTTGTACCGCTATCTCTATACTGGTTCCGCCCTGACTAATAATAGAATAGTTATTTGAGGTAGCGGTTCCATGGTATGTATATTCTGTTTCATTATTATATTTTGTAAATATATCATAAGATGATATGTTGGGTACAGAATCCCAGGCAACTACAATAATAGAGTTAACCCTCTCAATTCTGCCACTCACTGGCTGTAGGCTTTTGCCAATAACTTTATGAATTAAAGACCAGTGTGAGTATCTATTTTTATCTTGTGACGCTATTCTATAGCGAACCAGGTATTCTCCATCCTTGCCTGCTGGTGGCAAAGATGATCTTGGAATAATTATTTTTTTAACACCTTGATCAGCCATTATTAATATTCATCCCAAATCTAAATTCAATATAACTTGTTGTGTTTGATTCTTTAATCACAGTTGCAGCGTCTATGTTTTTAATTACAGAGTACCCAACCAAACCATACAAAGGATTTATCGATGTAACATTTTCCAGTCTAACAGCATCTAAACAAATATAAAAATCATCAGAAAGAACATCGTTTTCAATAAACACTGAGGTGTAAACCTTTATAGTGTTTACAGAGTCCCAGTTAAATCCCGTGCTGCTTTTTCTTAGTTCTTGTAATTGTTTAGTACTAACAATATATCTGTTACTTGCAAAATCGTAGTCTTCTATGATTGCCTCAAACCTTGCCCACTGACCTTCTCCATAAACATCTGTGTCTGAAAACTCAATTAATATATACACCTTGTCTGGATTAATTGGTGAAACATTATTTGCATTTTTATTGACAACTGAAAAGGCAAGCCTTATTTCATCCGTAGGAGCATTTTTACTTAAGTTTAATGCTGTTCCAGTTAGACCTACATAATTGCTTCCAGTGTTTGCCTTAAGTCTTTTTACCCCACCTACCATTTCTGTTGATAGGTTTGACATTGACCCATTTGTAATTACAATATTATTTAAAAATCTACATCTTTCGTACCGCTCAACTCTTTCAGGGTTTGTAAAAATTCTATTATTTGCATTTGTAGTAAATGCCATCAGGTCTGAACCATTGTCTTTAATATGTATTTCTCCGCTAGACCCAGTGGAATCTAATGGTTCATATTTTGGTATTAATGCAATTTGATTATTATATTCCCAACCTTCTGACTCAGAAAATGAAAATAATGTTTTGCTATCATAAGCGCCAGCAGTTGGATTTGCACCCGCAGAATAAACTCCAATTTCAGAAATCTCATATCTTTCTTCTGTTGGAAGTTCTGCTGTAAGTACAACTTTAGCAGTTCCATCGTCATCTTTTATATATCCTCTAGATGTAATTGGAACACGAAACATTTCAAAGTCAAGTGAGGTTTGGTTAGAATAGTCTCCAAATGGAACTTCTGGATCTGGATCTAATGGCTTTGCTCCACAGCCCACGGCAATATAGGAAGCATACGCTGGGGACTGACCCACAAGGTATTTAGC
>Ga0255079_1000269_pt1 | contig 14286 bp, 15 predicted proteins | sample Colum_Atlam_RepB_FD_188586 | JGI IMG/M metagenome (GOLD analysis project Ga0255079, IMG submission 188586) | Freshwater microbial communities from Columbia River, Oregon, United States - Colum_Atlam_RepB_8h | ecosystem: Environmental > Aquatic > Freshwater > River | place: USA: Oregon... | reverse complement strand
AAAACTGTCAGCGCTTTTGCGTTTGTGAGAGCGCTCTCACGAGGCTTGTAGATATAGAACAACGTTGGTGCGGCGATGAGCAAGCCGATGACGATGTATGCGAATGGTGGCATTCCAATGAGTACGCCAACGACCAGGAAAGCAATTCCCAGCGCTGCAATCACTACAACTGCAAGTCGGACTTGTAGGAGTGTTCCAAACAATTTCCTCATTAGTTGTCGCCTTTCCGGCCATCAATACGTTCCCGCAAGAAATCGGCATGACCGCAATGGCGGGCGTACTCCTCAATCATGTGGATCAATATCCACCGTAGTGATACTGGAGCACCCGTCTTGGGTCTCGTGGCCAATGACACATCATCTGGCAACAGCCCATCAATGGCCAAACGAGATTCAGATATTGCACGTTGTAGGACTTCAACTCCTTCACTCAACGTTGCTGTGTCGGGAAATTCAAAATCACCATCAGCCGTCCCTATCGCCACGTCACCTAAAACGTAAAAATCGGGTAACTCAGACTCGTTTTTCAAGATGCGTCTAAACCAATGGCGCTCAACTTCGGCCATGTGACGCAATAGGCCGAGAATAGAGAGGTTTGATGGCTCTACTGCGTGACTCCTCGCCTGCTCATCACTAATTCCTGTGGCCTTGGCAATAAGCACTGACCGATAGTGATCGAGGAACTCATTCAAGGTCGAAAGTTCGACTGATAAATGATGAGGTTCGCGCGAATTTGTCATGTTCTTGTCTATGGTAATTGCATGAAAATACTTGTGATTACCGCGCACCCAGACGATGTCGACTTTGGTGCCGGTGGAACAGTTGCCGCGTGGGTTTCTGAAGGCCACGAAGTGGTGTACTGCCTTGTTACTGACGGTCAGGCTGGCGGATCTGACAACACCATTACACGCGATGAAATGGCACGCATTCGCCGGAAAGAGCAAACTGCAGCAGCCAACATTCTTGGCGTAACTGAACTGCACTGGCTTGGGTTTCCCGACGGTGCTGTTCTTCCCGACTTGAACTTGCGCCGCGAAATCAGTGCTGTCATTCGCATGGTTAAACCCGACCGCGTACTCACACAGTCTGCAGAACGTCGATACGACCGCATCTACGCATCACACCCCGATCATTTAGCAACAGGCGAAGCTGCACTCTGTGCCGTATACCCAGATGCACGAAATGAGTTTGCATTCCCTGAACTACTGAGTGAACGTGGACTTGCGCCGCACAGTGTTCCGGAAACGTGGATCATGGCAGGTCCAAATCCCAAGCATTTCGTTGACACCACAGACATGCTTGATAAAAAAATTGAAGCGCTGCTGTGCCATGCAAGTCAGCATCAAGAACCCGCCGAACTTCCAATGCGAATGCGCGGATGGGGCGAGCAAATTGCTCAGGCTGGTGGCTTGCCTGCGGGAAGAACCGCCGAAGCGTTCTTAGTTGTCGATACGAAATAGTTCTTCGCTACGGAAGAACAGTGGTTTCCGTTGGCACGGTAACTGCCGCAGGATCAATCGTTGTTTCAACCGGAATCGTGGTATCCACAACAGTGGTTTCCGGCGGAACAGTCACAGGCGGATCGGTTTTCACCACGTCAGGAATCGTGACGTACGAATAGTTCTTTACTGGCTGAGGTTGACCAAGCCAGAAGCCGAACGACACCAAAAAAACCAAAATTGAAAACAGGGTTGAATTGCGTGGTTTTCGTAACTTCATGCTGTTACTCCTCCGCTCACCTTGATCGCCGCATAGGTACTACGAAGTTCTGTAGCAATGCGACGGCGTAGTTCACGCTCAACCTTCCATTGCTGAACTGGAAGCGAACGCCCTGCAACACGTACTTCAACATCGGCTTCACCCAAGTTGTCTACGCCTTGCACGCTAGGAACTTCGATCAACATTTCCGCAAACTTTGGATCGCGAGCCATCTCTGCACAAACACGGTCAATGCGAATGATCTCTTTTTCAATGTCACTTTCACGCGGCAGAGGAACTGTTACGAGAACGCGCGACCAGTCGCGCGACATGTTCACGTTTTGACGTAACTGACCATTGGCAATACTGATGAGGTCGCCGTCAAAGGTGCGAATTTTTGTTACCCGAAGCGTGACTTCCTCTACTCGACCTTCTGCCCAACCAACGATGCCGAATGGTCCAAGGCGCACAATGTCACCAACACCAAATTGGCGTTCCGCGATGATGTACAACCCTGCAATGACGTCGCCAACCATTTGCTGCGCACCGAAACCAAGTCCGGCACCGGCGACAGAACCGAGAAATACCAGTGCCGATGATGGCAAATTCAGCCGTAAAAACACCGAAGTGGTGGCTACGGCAATAACGATGAAATTGATACCCCAACGCATGGCCCCAAGTACTGCGGCTCGGTGAGCACCAGTTGACAACGCAGAAAGGTCGGAGTTGTCGGGGTTGCGGTTCTTTACACTCAGAATTTGTTGGTCCGCAATAAACGCCACCAGACGCATAAACACGTGTGCGCCAGAAATGGTCATGATGATGGCAACAAGATCGACACGCAACCACTGCGAAACGGTGTCCTTGCCCGTGGCAGCAACTAAAACGGCTAATGAATGCATCTCTACAAGACTACGAGAACCACAGGTGGCGACTGTGGCATGGCACACTTGGAACATGGACACAGAAATCAGCAAATTACGCAGGCTTAACCTCATCGCGGGATTGCTTCATCTCGCATCCCTCATTGGAATCATCGCACTCTCTAACGACGCCGCCATGCCGGTGCGTGCGACGTATCTCACCGACGCCCCAACCCTTGATGCGTTCTCCGACCCGGTTCAACTGTTCAACCTGAATATCAGTTGGATGATCGGCACATTTTTGGCGCTATCAGCCTTCTTTCATTTTTTGATCATCAGCCCAAAGTTCTTTCCTCGATACAGCGCCGGACTTGCTGCTCGACACAACTACTTCCGCTGGGTTGAGTATTCAATTTCATCATCACTCATGATCGTGGTCATCTTGCAACTGAATGGAGTTGCCGATTACATCGCACTATCTGGCATGTTCGGAGTGAATGCATCAATGATTCTGTTCGGCTTGTTGCAAGAAAAGTATGCGAAGCCAGGAAGCGGAGACTTGCTTCCGTTCTATTTCGGCTGCCTTGCTGGAATCGTTCCGTGGATCATGATTGCAATCAACACACTTTCACCAAAGGGGCCAGCCGAGACAGTGGTGCCAGGTTTCGTGTATGGAATTGTGATTTCACTCTTCTTACTGTTCAACAGCTTTGCGCTTGTGCAGTGGAAGCAATACAAGGCCAAGGGCAAGTGGGCGAACTACCTGTACGGAGAACGCGCGTACATCGTGCTCAGTCTCATTGCTAAGTCTGCACTCGCTTGGCAGATCTTCTCTGGTGCGTTAGCTGTTTAGAACGACTACAGAGTTCGGCGACGCTGGACAACCACGTACGCGACTCGTGCTAGGCCAGCAAGAATCACCACAATGACGATCCACTGAAATGTGGCAACAACGGGTTCTACTCGTTCCCAATTCTCTCCGAGAACTGCACCAGCACCGACAAGCGCAATATTCCATACCAAGCTGCCTAAGAATGTGTATGCGATATACGGAATGAGTTTCATTCGACGGAAGCCTGCAGGTATCGACACCACAGAACGGATCAGTGGAACACAACGCCCAACCAAAACGGCGCTCATTGCATGACGATCAAACCATTCTTCAGCGCGAGTTAAATCGGCCTCACGAATCTGCACCCACTTGCCAAACCTACGAGTGAATGCGTGCAGTCGCTCATCTCCAATAATCGCGGCGATCCAATACATAATGAGCGCACCAATTACCGACCCAACCGTTGCGGCCAGGATCATCAAGACAACTGATTCACTCCCCTGTTGGGCTACAAACCCTGCAAATGGCAGAACGATCTCAGACGGAATCGGCGGAAATACATTCTCAAGCACCACCAGTAGCGCGACGCCGAGATAGCCAAGTTGTTCAATTACATCCTGAACCCACGTTGCAAGCGAACTCAACAAGTCAGCAACTACTAACGACTGAGTTCTTTGCGATTCTTAAACTTTGATGCGCGGTAGTCCTTGTTCATCAATGCAATGACATCAATTGAGATTTCCTTAGGGCATGCAGCAGAACACTCGCCGTGGTTTGTGCATGAACCGAAGTATTCATCCATCGTTTCGACCATTGCTTCCGTGCGCTTAAAGCGCTCGGACTGACCTTGTGGCAAGAAGTTGAGGTGTGAAATCTTGGCTGCAGTAAACAAACTGGCTGCACCGTTCGGGCAAGCAGCGACGCAAGCACCGCAACCGATGCAAGCAGCTGAGTCCATTGCTGCATCTGCAACCGGCTTTGGAATTGGAATGAGGTTTGCATCTGGTGCACCGCCAGTGGCTGCAGTGATAAACCCGCCTGATTCAATAATGCGATCAAAGGCGCTGCGATCAACCATGAGGTCTTTGATGATTGGGAATGCTGTTGCTCGCCAAGGCTCAATCACAATGGTGTCGCCACTCTTGAATGTACGCATGTGCAACTGGCAGGTTGTTGTTGCCTTTTGCGGACCATGTGCAACACCATTAATCATGAGTGAGCACGTGCCACAGATTCCTTCGCGGCAATCATGGTCAAATACCACGGCTTCTTTATTCTCAGTGATCAATCCTTCGTTCAACACGTCAAGCATTTCAAGGAATGAAGCCTCATCACTGATTTCGTCAATGGTGTAGTTCTCGAAATGTCCCTTGTCGGTTGGGCCAGATTGGCGCCATACCTTCAGCGTGAGATTCTTCAGATGGCTCACTTGTAGCTCCTTGTTGCAAGATGAATTGATTCAAATACCAAATCTTCGGTGTGACGCTGAGGCTTCATTGCATCGCCCGTCCACTCCCATGCAGCAACATGGCAATAGTCCTCATCGTTACGTTGCGCTTCGCCTTCTTCCGTTTGATATTCAGAACGGAAGTGCGCGCCACAGCTTTCTTCACGTGTGAGGGCGTCTTGGCACATTGCCATTCCCAACTGGAAGAAATCGTCAACGCGGCCAGCCTTTTCGAGCGTCTGGTTCGTGCTGTCGCCCGTTCCCGTTACACGCAAGTCGGTCTTGAATTCTTCGTACAGTGCTGGCAAATCGGTGAGTGCTTGTTGCAAACCTTCACGCGTGCGTTCCATGCCGCATTCGTTCCAAATGATCTTGCCGAGCTCGCGATGGAACCAATCTGGTGAACGCTTTCCCTTCACCGCTAGGTATCCGTTGTAACGAGCACTTGCTTCCAACTCTGCTTGCTTGAACGCAGGGTGATCGGTGCCTGGAATGGTCTTGCCCAACAATGTTGAGAGCTGGTTGCTGATGGTGTACGGCAACACGAAGTATCCGTCTGCCAAACCTTGCATCAACGCCGAAGCTCCAAGACGGTTTGCGCCGTGATCGGAGAAGTTGGCTTCTCCTGCTGCATACAAACCAGGAATCGTGGTCATCAACTCGTAGTCCACCCACAGTCCACCCATGGTGTAGTGCGTTGCTGGATAGATACGCATTGGCGTCTTGTATGGGTCTTCACCAGCAATGCGCTCATACATTTGGAACAAGTTGCCATAGCGCTCTTCAACCACTTCTCGACCAAGTCGATCAATCGCTGCGGAGAAGTCAAGGTTCACGCCGTTTTTCAGCGGCCCAATTCCCTGCCCCTTGTCGACAAGACGCTTTGCAGCGCGTGATGAAATGTCGCGTGGTGCCAAGTTGCCATACGACGGATACAAGCGCTCGAGGAAGTAGTCACGTTCGTCTTCGGGAATTTGATCTGCCTGACGATTGTCATCTGCACGCTTTGGCACCCACACTCGACCGTCGTTGCGCAACGACTCACTCATGAGAGTGAGCTTCGATTGCGTTTCGTCGGCCTGTGGAATGCAGGTTGGGTGAATCTGCGTGTAGCACGGGTTCGCAAACAACGCGCCGCGACGGTGTGCACGCCATGCAGCGGTGACGTTGCAGTTCATTGCATTGGTTGACAAGAAGAACACGTTTCCGTATCCACCAGTTGCCAGCACTACTGCGTGGGCGGCGTGCGATTGAATTTCACCTGTCAGCAAGTCGCGCACAACAATGCCGGCACATCGACCGTCAATGGTGACGGTGTCAATCAGCTCGGTGCGGTTGAACAAACGCACACCACCAAGACCAACTTGGCGAGCCATTTGCTGGTACGCGCCGATAAGCAATTGCTGGCCTGTTTGACCACGCGCGTAGAAAGTACGGCTTACCTGCGCGCCACCGAAGCTGCGGTTGTCAAGCAATCCACCGTATTCGCGGGCAAATGGAACACCCTGCGCAACCATCTGGTCGATGATGTCGACTGACACTTGTGCCAAACGATGCACGTTTGCTTCACGCGAACGGAAGTCCCCACCTTTGATGGTGTCTTGGAACAAACGATTAATGCTGTCACCGTCACCTTGGTAATTCTTGGCGGCGTTAATTCCACCCTGCGCCGCAATGGAGTGTGCGCGACGCGGCGAGTCGTGAAATGTGAAGGCATCAACTTGATAACCAAGTTCGGCAAGAGTTGCAGCAGCAGACGCGCCTGCAAGACCGGTTCCAACAACAATGATCTTGAACTTGCGCTTGTTGTTTGGGTTTACAAGCTTTGCGTTTGCTTTGTAGTTGTCCCACTTTTCATGCAATGCACCAGCTGGGATTTTGGAGTTAAACGTGTTCATAAGTCCTACTTCACAATTCCTGCGATAACCGCAATTGGGAACGACACATTGCCTACAACAACAATGGTTGCAAAACCGGTTGCAAAACCGCGGCGCCAATTATTGAATCGTGGATTGTTCCAACCAAGCGATTGGAAAATGCTCCACGCTCCGTGGAACAGGTGAATGCCGAGCAAAATGTTGGCGAGTATGTAAAACGCAGAAACGATTGGTCGATCCAAACTGCGCACCAAGTTTGCATACACTTCACCGCGCACAAACGTGCCGTCCGTGCCTACTGCGTTAACCGTTCCGAATGTGAAGTCGAACAAGTGCCACACCAAATATGCGAGCACGATGATGCCGGTCCAGCGCATGGTGCGGCTTGCAAATTTTGCCACTTGATAATCGCGAGGACCTTGGTATTTCACTGCCCGTGCAAAACGGTTCAATCGCGTGAGCGACCAGGCTGCATGCAGATGTAACAGCAACATCGTGACGAGGCCACCTCGAAGGATCCACAACACTGCATTTTTTGGCGCCAATGGGTACAACAACTTTTTTAAGAACTCGGCGTAACCATCAAGGGCTTCGGCGCCCTGGTACACCTTTAAGTTGCCGATCATATGAAATAGAACAAAGCCCATCATGGCGATACCACTGATTGCCATGACGTATTTTTTGCCCACGGCTGTTGAGTACAGATCGAGAAGGAACGGACGTTTGCGGCGGGTACCGATTGCGGTGGCCGTTGCTGGCTCCCGCTTGGAACCCAGTGTTGGAGAAGTTGTTGCCATAAGGATCGCCATCACGCTAGTTCTGCTGCCCCACTGGCCGTGAACCCCAGCCCTGTGACATTGACCTATATATAGGGAAAACAAGACCATTTCACCCCGAGGGGTGCCGATTATCTACACTTTCCAAGACACATTCCACAGGGATCCCCTTTCGGGGCGTGCCCTATTAATCCATCGGAGAAATTACACGTGACGTCATTACTCGCATCAGAAGGCGGTTGGCAGACATTCACCCTTAAAGGTGGTGAATGGGCAATCCTGGGCCTTTCCGGCGCAGCAGCCATCCTTGCTCTCCTCGTTGGTTGGTTCCTGGTCATCCAGGTACTCAAGCAAGAAGAGGGAACCGACAAGATGAAAGAAATCGCAGAAGCGATTCAAGTTGGAGCATGGGCTTATTTGAAGCGCCAGTTCCGCACCATCGGCATGATTCTCGTACCAGTAGGTGCAGTCGTGTTCTTCACCTCAGTTGCAATCAGCAAGCCTGAAATTGATGGCGGCGGTGAAGCGCTTAGCCAAATTCAGTCCGGCATGTATCGCACCATTGCATTCGTACTTGGTTGCGTTGCTTCAGGACTTACCGGTTACATCGGCATGACACTTGCAACTCGTGGCAACGTACGTACCGCAGCAGCAGCTCGTCGTGGTTCGATGAAGGATGCATTGCAGGTTGCGTTCCGCACCGGTGGTGTTGCAGGAATGTTCACCGTCGGTCTTGGTTTGCTTGGTGCAACCGTGATCATCGCGTTGTTCCAAAACACTTCTTCAGCAATGCTCGTTGGCTTCGGCTTCGGTGGTTCATTGCTCGCATTGTTCCTTCGCGTAGGCGGTGGAATTTTCACCAAGGCAGCCGATGTCGGCGCCGACTTGGTGGGCAAAGTTGAAGCAGGAATTCCAGAAGACGACCCACGTAACCCAGCAACAATTGCTGACAACGTAGGTGACAACGTCGGTGACTGCGCAGGAATGGCAGCCGACTTGTTTGAAAGCTACGAAGTAACACTTGTTGCTTCGATCATTCTTGGTGTTGCTGCGTTCAACTCAGTTGGACTTAACCCAGCACTTGGTTTGGTGTTCCCACTTGCCGCACGTGCAATTGGTGTTATCGCATCCATCGCCGGCGTGTTCGCCGTGCGTGCAAAGGAAGGCGAAACCAACGCATTGAAGCCAATTAACCGAGGCTTCTTGGTTGCAGGTCTTCTTACTGTTGTCGGTACTTTCTGGTTGGCCTTCCAATACGTTGGCAACCCAGACAAGGGCACAGCAGGCTTTGGCGAAAAAGAAGTGATGATGTCATGGATCGGTCTTCGTTTGTTCGGAGCCGTTGTAGTTGGTTTGATCCTTGCTCAGGTACTCAGTCGCTTGACCGAATACTTCACCGGCACCGAATACGGCCCAGTGAAGGAAATCGCTGAAAGCACAGAAACTGGCCCAGCAACTGTGGTTCTTTCAGGAACTGCATCAGGACTTGAGTCATCGGTATACGCAATTCTCTGCATCGCAGTTGCACTTGGTGCAACGTTGTGGATGGGTGGCGGAGACATTCAGTTCTCGTTGTACCTCGTTGCATTGTGCGGCATGGGAATGCTCGCAACAACAGGCGTCATCGTTTCTGAAGACACCTTCGGTCCAGTTTCGGACAACGCAGCAGGTATTGCTGAAATGGCAGGCGAATTGCACGGTGAAACCGGCAAGATCTTGGTCAGCCTTGACGCAGTAGGTAACACCACGAAGGCTGTTACCAAGGGCTTCGCAATTGGTTCTGCAGTAATTGCAGCAGTTGCATTGTTCGCTTCGTACATCGAAACCATTGCTGGTGAACTCGGCTTGAAAGATGCCGCTGGTGCACCGCTTGAAGGTTCAGCAATCTTCAAAGCCGCAGAAACACAGATCAACGTTTCCGATGTCAAGACCTTCATTGGTCTACTCATTGGTGGATCCGTTGCCATGATGTTCTCGGCACTTGCCATTCGTGCAGTAGGACGCACCGCTGGTGTTGTTGTTCAAGAAGTACGCAGTCAGTTCAAAGATGGCGGCATCATGGCCGGCACCAAGCAGCCTGACTACGGCCCAGTTATTGACATCTGCACCGCGGCATCGCTTCGCGAACTCACCACCCCAGCACTCTTGGCAGTACTCACGCCAGTTGTTGTTGGTTTCGGTATTGGTTACGCAGCGCTTGGTGCGTTCCTTGCAGGCGTCATCCTCACCGGCCAGCTCATGGCTAACTACTTGAGCAACGCTGGTGGAGCATGGGACAACGCCAAGAAGTACATCGAAGACGGCCACCATGGCGGCAAGGGTTCCGATGCACACAAGGCAGCTGTTATCGGTGACACCGTTGGTGACCCATTCAAGGACACCGCTGGTCCAGCACTCAACCCGCTCATCAAGGTGATGAACTTGGTTGCATTGTTGATTCTCCCAGCAATCATTAAGTACCAAGACAACGATGGTGTTCGCTTCGCAATTTCGGGCATCTCACTTGCAATCTTGGTTGCCGCAATCTCGTTCTCGCGTCGTCAGACCGAGAGCATAAGTTACTAGGCGTTCCAAATCGGCGCTGAGATGTCGTCACTTCGATATCTCAGCGCCGAATGGATCTCGGCCATGTCGGCCGGTGTGAGCGCAGACTCCACACTTTCGACACTTGCTTCACAGCACACCGTTGGACTCACTCAAGTAGTCACGGGAACTCCATTTGGAGACGTCACCTATCACCTGCAAGTTCGTGATGGAGTTGTTTCATTCGCATCTGGTGCGGCACCAGCTGAAGACGTGCGATTTACCGAAACATATGAAACAGCAGTTGGAATCGCTACGGAGCAGATCAATGCGCAGGAAGCATTTATTAAGGGCTTGATTGTGTTTACTGGCGATCATCAGAAACTCATTGATGCTGGCGATGTGTTCGCAGCACTCAACCCGATTTTTACCGCTGTTCGCGAGTCAACAGTATTTAACTAAGCACGTAACTGGTCATGCTGAGCGAGCCAAGCTCGCAGCCACCAACCAAAACATCCAGCGACTTCCCCGCTGCTTCTGCAATTCCTGCAATGTAGGCAATCGGCAAAAAATGCTCCGCGGTTGGCACGGCCTTGTGCGCTTGCGGATGATCCAACAGCGAAACAATGTTGGATGGATTTTTACCGGTGAGAATTTGGCGGGCTTGCGCATCAAACTCTTCCGCCCAAGGTGCGCCTTTCCCAACTTGGTCCCACTGAATGATCGACAAGTTGTGCACGATATTGCCACTGCCAACAATCATGATGTCTTCGGATATCAGCGGTGCTAACAACCGTCCAATTTCCACATGATCTCGCGCTGGCAAGTTTGCATTAATGGAAAGTTGTACAACCGGAACATCTGCATCTGGAAACACGTGGCACAAAACAGACCAGGATCCGTGATCAATTCCCCATTGCGATTCGTCCATGACCACCGAATGGTTCGGCAGAACGCTTGCAACGCGTTGCGCAACTTCGGGACTACCGACCACTGGATAGTTGTACTCGAATAGTTCCTGAGGAAACCCGCCAAAGTCATAGATGGTTCTCGGGTTTTGCATTGCAGTAACCGCAATCGACCCCACATACCAATGTGCAGAAATGCACACCACGGTTTTTGGCTTTGGTTGCGAAGTACCAAACGATGCCCACGATTCGGTGTAGCGATTGTGCTCGATGGCATTCATTGGGCTTCCGTGCCCAAGAAACGCAGCTGTCGAGGTCATGCCTTCGACCCTACTTATTTAAAGAACGGGTTCTCACCAGTTGAGTGGTCGGTGAGGTCGCGAACCTTGGTGATCGTTGGCACTTTTGCCGACACCATTGATTGCACACCTTCGAGCATGGTCTGACGGCTCATCGAGCAACCGTGGCAACCTCCACCCATGGTGAAGTACGCAGTTCCTTCCGTGTCGTGACCAGCAAACGTGACGAAACCGCCGTGTGCAGCAAGCATCGGGTTTACTTCTGTTGTAACGATGGTTTCAATTTCTGCAGACATTGCGTCGTCGCGAACCAAGCCCTCAATCTGTGGGGCCTTCGGCTTATTCGGATTGCGAATGAGCAAACCCTGAGTTTCTGAGTGATCAATTGTTGCGCCTTGAAACGCATCAATGTCTTTTGCAGGCACGATGATCTTCAAGCCATCAATCGTGCGCACTTCATCGCTAAAAGCAGCCTTTGTAAAGAAATCGAATGACAAGTCGTAACGGAAGTCTTCGCCTGGCTCGGACAAAATTTCGAGTCGCAAACCCAGTTGTGCACCTTCAGCCTCTGCATCACGAAGTTCAAGCAGCTTGACATGCGCCTCTGGCGTAATTGAAACAATCGTGTCTGTCTTGTCGATCTCTGAGGTGGTGCTGGCGAAAGGGCTCACGTGAAAAAGGATACCGTCATGAGGGTTAGGAGCGCCTAACTGTGGCATCCTTAACAGGTGAAGCACGATGGCAAAACCGCGATCGTTGTGTTGGGTGGCACTCCCCCAACGCGAGCGATCAAGCAACATATTCCTGCGCATCAACTAGTCATTGCAGCCGATTCCGGTTTGCACGGAGCCATTGATCTAGGACTTCGAGTGAACGTTGTCATTGGCGATATGGACTCGGTGGATAAAGCAGTGCTCGCAGCCGTAGAGGCGAACGGCACAACAGTCACTGAATTGCCACGCGACAAGGACTCCACCGATGCCGAACTTGCACTGCTGAAAGCGGTCGAAATGGGGGCCACCAAAATCGTGCTGATTACCAAGGGTGGCGGCCGTCTAGACCACGAACTTGGCGTTTTTGCCGTGTTGCAAAACCCAAGCCTGCGCCATTGCACCATTGAGGCAATGTGGGATAACTCAATCCTGCATCTCATTCATGGTCCGGCATCGGTCTCCATCACCGGAAAACTCGGCTCAAACGTTGGGCTTATTGCTGCAGGTGGCGAAGCATCAGGGATCTCAACCGCTGGTTTGAAGTGGGCACTCAACAATGAATCACTCGCGCCCCATTCATCACGCGGAATAAGCAACCAACTCACCGAAGAAACTGCAACAATTTCAGTGCAGACAGGTTCGTTATTTGTCGTTCAGTCAAGTGCCCTCAGTAACTGAAAGAAGCACCCCCATGAAGAAAGTTGTCGCAATCACACTGAGCATGCTGTTGTTCGCGGCGTGCTCAGGAAGTTCTGATGAAGGTTCGTCAAGTAGTGATGAACCAGTAACGCTGACACTGCTTGCTCATGACTCGTTTACTCCGAGCGAGGGCATCTTTGATGCATTCACTGCCGAAACTGGAATAGCGGTAAATGTCGTTCGCAGCGGCGATGCTGGCGAACTCGTTTCTAAGGCCGCTCTTACTGCCGGCAACCCCGAGGGAGACGTGTTGTGGGGAGTAGACAACACACTGTTATCTCGCGCACTTGACGCCGACATGTTTGAGTCATATCAAACCCCAAATCTTGCGTTCATGAACGAATCGGTGCTGCGAAATATTCCAGGACATGAAGTCTCCCCAGTTGATACCGGAGACGTGTGCATCAATTACGACATCGCGTGGTTTACGGACAACAACATCGCTCCACCCATGACGCTCGATGCCCTCATCAGCAGTACGTATGCGAATTTGCTTGTCGTACCTAGTGCAATTACTTCTTCGCCAGGCCTTGCATTCTTCCTTGCCACCGTTGCCGAGTTTGGTGAAGACGGTTGGCAGGAGTACTGGAAATCGTTGCGTGAAAATGGCGTGTTGGTTGTAGACGGTTGGACGCAGGCATACAGCACGGAGTTTTCAGGCTCCTCAGGTAACGGTGAACGACCTATCGTGGTCAGCTACAGCAGCAGCCCTGCGGCTGAGGTGCTGTTTGCAGACCCTCCAACCGATGTTGCCCCAACCGGAGTTGCTCCACTTACCTGCTTTGAGCAAATTGAATACGCAGGAATTCTTCGTGGAACAAAACACCAAGCTGAAGCACAACTGCTTATTGACTACCTCACTGGTACAACGTTTCAGAGCGATCTTCCGCTCACGCAGTTTGTTTTCCCAGTAAACGCAGATGCAACAATTCCTGAATCGTTTACGCGTTATATCTCACGCCCAGAACGTGCGCTCACCATTGAGTACAACGTGATTGCAGAGAACCGTGCTGCGTGGCTTGACGAGTGGTCAACCATCGTTTTCAAGTAAATCATGCTCATGAATCCATCGCCGTACCCCAGGAGCACGCGGTGGTTAGTCAGTGTTCCGGCCCTATTTTTGTTGGTTTTCTTGGCCATTCCAACAGCGGTGATCGTTCAGCGTGGTGCGAGTGTTGGTGCATTCGAAGACATCTTTGCAAACGATGGCTTTAGAAAAGTTGCTTGGTTCACCCTGTGGCAAACCACACTCAGCACTGTTCTTACTGTTGCATTCGCTCTTCCCGTCACGTTCATCCTTGCGCGATTTTCATTTATCGGAAAGCGTCTCTTGCTCGCGCTCATCACAGCACCATTCCTGCTACCCACTGTCGTCGTTGGTTCTGCGTTGTTTGCCCTGCTTCCCGACCGAATGCACTACACCGCATTTGCCATCATCGCCGCTCATATCTTTTTCAATATGGCGGTTGTCGTTCGTCTCGTAATGCCGCGTTGGTCGCAAATTGATCCAGAACTCATTCATGCTGCACACACGCTTGGTGCTTCTACAGCGCGCACATTTCGCACCATTACATTTCCTCTTATTCGACCAGCACTTGGTTTTGCCAGTACAGCAGTAGCACTGTTTTGCTTCACTTCATTTGGTGCCGTTC
>Ga0255079_1000254_pt1 | contig 14610 bp, 14 predicted proteins | sample Colum_Atlam_RepB_FD_188586 | JGI IMG/M metagenome (GOLD analysis project Ga0255079, IMG submission 188586) | Freshwater microbial communities from Columbia River, Oregon, United States - Colum_Atlam_RepB_8h | ecosystem: Environmental > Aquatic > Freshwater > River | place: USA: Oregon... | reverse complement strand
GGTCGGAGTCATGATTCGGCGCAACCCGCTCGTCATGTTCATGTGCATCGAACTCATGTTGAACGCGGTCAATCTCTCGTTCGTATCGCTCGCACCAAGAGTTGCAAACATCGACGGACAGACCGCGGTGTTCTTCGTGTTGGTCGTTGCTGCAGCAGAGGTCGTGGTTGGTCTCGGCATCATTGTGTCCATCATGCGAGGACGTATCCATGCCACAGTCGATGACGTGGCGGAGTTGAAGGGCTGAGGCATGGTCGAACTTGCATGGCTCATCCCTGCGTTGCCGCTCGTCGGCTTTCTGACGATCTTGCTGTTCGGTCGTCGCCTCGGCGACCCCAAGGCAGGGCTATTTGCTGCACTAATGCCGGCAGCATCCTTCTTGGTCACCGCTTTCGTGTATTTCGACTTGTTGTCACGTGAGGCCGAAGAACGCCACCATGTGATCACCTTGTTCTCTTGGGTGCCAGTCGGATCGTTGCACATCGACATGGCGTTTCTCGTCGACCCGCTGTCGGTGACGATGGCACTCTTCATAACCGGTATCGGCTCGCTCATCCACTTCTATGCGGTCGGCTACATGCATGGTGACCCGAAATTCTCGAAGTTCTTCTTGTATCTCAACCTTTTCGTCTTCTCGATGCTGATGCTGGTGCTTGGTGAGAACTTGCTCGTCACTTTCCTCGGTTGGGAAGGTGTCGGTGCCTGTTCGTACTTCCTCATTTCTTTCTGGCACACCCGCGATTCGGCTGCGACCGCGGGCAAGAAAGCATTCGTGACCAACCGTGTTGGTGACTGGGGTGTCATGATCGCGATGTTCCTCGCGTTCACAACTGTTGGCACAGTGTCGTACAGCGGAATCAATGAAGCCGCAGAGATGGGACATTTGGCTCCGGTCACCGCGACAGCAATTGCGATGATGCTCTTCATCGGCGCGTGCGGAAAGAGTGCTCAGTTGCCGTTGTATCTGTGGCTACCTGATGCGATGGAAGGCCCGACACCCGTGTCAGCGCTCATCCACGCAGCCACGATGGTCACCTCAGGTGTGTTCCTCATGACCCGAGTGAACCCAGTCCTGAAGGTGTCGTATGACTGGGCACCGACGACGATTGCAACCATCGGTGCAATCACCGCACTGTTCGCGGCCACTATCGCAGTGGCGCAGAACGACATCAAGAAGGTGCTCGCGTATTCGACCGTTTCACAGCTGGGCTTCATGTTCCTTGCCGTTGGCTCTGGTGCATACGTCGCGGCCATTTTCCACATGGTCACGCATGCATTCTTCAAAGCGTTGCTCTTCCTTGGTTCGGGTTCCGTGATTCATGGCATGCATCACGAGCAAGACATGCGTCGTATGGGTGCGTTGCGCAAAGTTATGCCCATCACGGCATTTACTTTCATCATCGGCTGGTTGGCTATCGCCGGAGTTCCACCTTTTGCCGGATTCTGGTCGAAAGACGAAATCCTGTTGTTCGCATTCGCCAACAACCGTGCGCTATACGTGATCGGCGTGGTGACAGCGTTGCTTACCGCTTATTACATGACTCGTCAGGTGATCATGGTGTTCTACGGCGAGGCACGTTGGAACGACCACAGCGACGATCATGGTGCTCACGGCGACTTCAAGCCGCATGAGAGCCCGAAGATCATGTTGTTGCCGCTCGTCGTTCTTGCAGTCCTGTCAGCAGTCGGCGGTGTCATGCAGCTTCCATTCTCGAAGTCAACGCACTTTCTCGAACATTGGCTGGAGCCCGTCATTGAGTTCGGTGAAGCCGACATAAAGAAGACATGGGCCTATGACAACAAGTGGTTGCTGCTCGGTCTCGCGGTCGTCGTGGCACTCGTCGGCATCATGGCTTCAATCGCGGTCTATTCAAAGAAGAAAGCAAAGGCGATTGAGCCGCCAATCTTGGCCGATGCATGGCGATACGACTCCGCAGTGTCGTCCTTCGTCGGTGGTCCAGGAAAGGCCGCGTTCCACGCTCTTGCTTTGTTCGATGCCAAGGTCGTTGATGGCGCGGTGAATGGTGCCGGAAACGTGACTCGTTCAACGAGTGGCGTCGTACGCAAAGTGCAGACTGGTTTTGTTCGCTCGTACGCGGTCATTCTGTCGATCGGAGTCCTCCTTGTGTTGGCATGGTTCCTATTCAGGGGAGTATCGGCATGATCGCGGCGTCCGGTGCAGCAGTATCATTCCCAGCGCTTTCGCTGCTGATCATCCTGCCGATCATCGGCTCGGTTCTCGTCGCGTTGCTCTCCGAGCGGCGCGCCGAATATGTGAAGCTCGCAGCACTTCTCACAAGCGTCGCGACTGGTGCAATCAGCCTGTGGGTGCTCGCAGCGTTCGAAACCCATGATGCTGGTTTCCAGTTCGTGTCGCGTCACCCGTGGATTGAGCCTTGGGGCATCTCGTGGCACTTAGGTATCGACGGCATCTCGCTGTTCCTCGTCGTGTTGACAGGGGTCCTGTTTCCGTTGGTCATTGCAGGCATTGATCCACACCATGACGAAAAGCGTTACCTCGCCTGGCTGCTGTTGCTCGAGGCCGGTGTCATGGGCAGCTTCCTCAGCCTCGATCTCGTGCTCTTCTTCTTGTTCTTTGAGATCGTCTTGGTGCCGATGTACTTCCTCATCGGCGGATGGGGATACGACAACCGCATCTATGCCGCAACGAAGTTCTTCTTGTACACGATGTTCGGGTCGGCCTTTATGTTGGTTGGCATCGTTGCGACCGCATTGTTGGCGCGCAACGACCTCGGCTATGTCACTTTCGATCTGGTGACTCTGGCTGAGAAATCATCGTTCGCTACCGACACGGCGCGGTGGTTGTTCATGTCGTTTGCCATCGCCTTCGCGGTCAAGGTGCCGGTATTCCCGTTGCACACATGGTTACCTGATGCTCACACACAAGCGCCGACAGGTGGTTCGGTCATCCTTGCTGGTGTGCTGTTGAAGATGGGAACATATGGTTTCTTGCGGTTCGGGTTGTACTTGTTCCCGGAAGCTGCTGTGTGGGCCCGTCCGTTGTTTCTCACGCTTGCGACGATCGGAATCATCTACGGGGCAATTGCTGCGACCATGCAGACAGATCTAAAGCGACTCGTCGCATACTCGTCTGTCGCGCACCTCGGTTTCATCGTGCTCGGAACATTTGCGTTCACCGATCAGGCCCTCACCGGTGGGGTCATGCAGATGGTCAACCATGGTGTGTCTACTGGTGCATTGTTCTTGCTCGTGGGCATGATCTACGAGCGCCGCCACACTCGCGTAATCGCCGAGTTGAGAGGTCTGCAACAGGTCGCCCCGATCTTTGCAGCGGCATTCATGGTGGTCATGCTGTCATCGATAGGTGTCCCAGGTCTGAACGGTTTCGTCGGAGAATTCCTCATTCTCATCGGCTCGTTCAGTACCGCTCGATGGTGGGTCGTGATTGCCGCGACTGGTGTCATCCTCGCGGCGCTGTATCTGCTCTGGGCGTATCAACGCGTATTCCATGGTGAGCCAGACGAAGCAAACTCATCCTTTGCAGAGTTGAAGCCTCGTGAAGGCGCATTGCTCGCGGTGTTCATCGCGGCAATTGTGTTCACTGGTCTCTATCCGAAGCCGATGCTCGAACGAATCGAGCCAAGTGTGAAGAAGCTCATTGAGCATGTCGAAGAGCGCAGTGATTACACGCAGCCTGAGATCGAACATTCAGAGGGAGAAGGCTGATGCTCGCCGAGACGCTTGCTGGTCCCGAGATCCCCTGGCTTGATCTGGGCTGGGCATTGACTCTTCTTGCGGGTACATCGCTGCTATTGATCGTCGGAGCCATTGTGCCGCGCTGGCGCAAGGGTCTGTACGCAACTTTCACTGCGCTAACCGCAGTGGTGTCGTTTGTGTTTCTGGTGATCTTGTGGGGCCGTGTCACCGATGATGGGATGGCCTCTGCGATTGCCGACTCGATTGCTTTCGACCATTTCGCGGTGTTCTCGCTCGTCGCCGTATTGGTGTCTGTGTTCCTGACGGTACTGGTGACCGATGGTTATCTGCGTCGAGAAGAGTATGACGGGCCCGAAATGTACGCGCTCTACTTGACGGCTGCACTCGGTGCATCGGTCATGATTGTGGCAAACGATCTGATTGTGTTGTTTCTCGGTCTTGAGACGCTCAGTCTCTCGTTGTATTTGCTCGCTGCAAGTCACCGTCGTCGTACGGAAAGCCAGGAAGCCGGCCTCAAGTACTTCGTCCTTGGTGGTTTTGCTTCCGCATTCTTTTTGTACGGCATTGCGTTCATCTACGGGGCAAGTGGCGCCACCAAGCTTCCTGCCATCAACGATGCTCTCCGCGGTTCCATTGACGTGAATTCGAACGATGCACTACTCCTCGTCGGCATCGGACTGCTCATTGTCGGGTTTGCGTTCAAAGTGTCAGCAGTGCCGTTCCAAGTCTGGACACCAGACGTCTATCAGGGAGCACCGTCACCGGTCACCGGATTCATGGCCTCTGCTGGCAAGGTTGCTGCGTTCGCCGCGCTTGTGCGCGTGCTCATCGTTGCACTCCCGTCACGAGTCGACGACTGGCAGCCCGTCATCTGGGTGTTGGCTGTCCTGACTCTTGTTGGCGGTTCGGTGATGGCCATCGTTCAGACAAATGTCAAGCGCATGCTTGCTTTCTCATCGATCAGTCACGCTGGCTTCATCCTCGTTGGTGTGGAAGCTGCGGCGCATACAGACTCCACAGATGCGGTTTCGTCGGTGGTGGTGTATCTGTTCCTATACACGGTGCTCGTCATCGGCTCGTTCGCAGTCGTCACTGCAGTCTCTGGTCGCGGTGATGACGCCACATCACTAGAAGATTTGCGTGGACTTGCTCGGCGTCGTCCGATGTTGGCTGTGGCTCTCACCGTGTTCCTCATTGCGCAAGCAGGTGTTCCGGTGACAAGTGGGTTCATCGCCAAATTCGGAGTCATCACTGCATCAGTCGATGCCGAGAGTTACGCTCTGGCGATCATCGCCATGCTGGCTGCCGTGATTGCTGCGTATCTGTACTTGCGCATCATGGTCAGTGCGTGGCTTGCTGACAGCACCGACGACATTCCGATTGAAGTGCCGACCGGACTCGGCATTGCAGTCAGTTTCTGTGTGGTGTTCACGATCGCAGTCGGTGTGTTCCCAGGATGGTTGCTCACTTTGGCTGACAAGGCCACCACTTTTCTGGGTGCGTAACTGACCGAGGCTTAAAGCGCTCGGGTCAACGAATGGCCGCGCGGCGCACCAATTCATCGAACAGACCTTGTTGTTGACTGTCGGTAGCAGCAGTCTGTTCGGGGTGCCATTGCACCCCGACGATCCAACTGGCCGTCCCGTGTTGGACAGCCTCGATGGTGCCGTCCTCTGCGTGGGCGACAACTCGGAGTGAACTGCCGGGTGTGCAAACTGCTTGATGATGCCAACACAGTCCGCGTGCGGTTGTCGTTCCCATGGCCTCGGCAAGGAGACTGTCGTCGGCTATCAATGCTGTGCGAACAACACCACGATGCTCCTCGTGATTGTCGAGGTGCTGGACCAAGGTGCCACCGAGAGCCACATTCAACACTTGGTGTCCACGGCAAATCGCCAACAGCGGTTTGTCTGAACGAACACACGCCTGCACGACGGCAATCTCAAACTCATCGTTCAGGTCATCGACGTTGTACACGGTGGGATGCGGCTCCTCACCATAAATGGACGGATTGACATCGCCCCCGCCGGCGATGAGAACCCCATCGACGCGGGACAATATGTCACTGATGTGTGATGCATCACGAGTGGGGGGAATCAACACGGGTAGTCCTCCTGCACGCACGATTGAGTCGATGTAATGACGGCCCCCAGCCGCAACTGCGCTCGAAAAAGTGTCAGCAGTGTCGGCGAAACGGGCGAGATGTGCGATGACCGGTCGCAACATCTTCAGTGACCGACGACTTTTTGCACGTCGTAGCCGGCATCACGGGCTGCAGCGAGCACGGTGTCTTCGTGTTCCTTTCCGCGAATCTCGAGCACCGCTTGGACACCCGTCTCGCGCACATGCAGGTCCACGCCTTCGCGCACATGTTCGACTTCGATGAGATTCGCGCCGGCTTGTGCGAACAACGTGAGCAGTCGGGCGAGACCGCCGGGCCGGTCGGAGATTCGGGCGAACACGATGAGGCGACGACCGGCTTGCGTTTCGTGACGCCGAATGAGATTTGGCACGACACCAAGGTCCACGTTGCCTCCCGACAACACCACGCACGTTGTGCCTTGTGTCGAAGGGACAACGGCTCGTGTCAACAAAGCCGACACACCGACTGCGCCGCCACCTTCCACATAGAACTTTCCACGATCCATCAACAAGACCATTGCATCAGCGACAGTGTCTTCCGGCACGATGACAACCTCATCGACAAACGTTTCGACGAGGGGACCGGTGACCTTTCCGGGTCGTTTCACTGCGATGCCATCTGCCAGCGTGACAATCGGGCCTTCTGCAGGTGGTCGACCTGCGTACGGTGCGCAGGCTGCCACTTGAACACCGATGACACGCACACTCGGACGCTGCGATTTCACTGCGATTGCAGTACCGGTAGTCAGTCCACCACCGCCGAGCGGGATGATCACGGTGTGCAGATCGGCAATGTCTTCGAGTAGCTCTAGGCCAAGTGTTCCTTGGCCGGCGACGACCACTGGGTCATCGAACGGGTGACAGAAATGCATGCCTGTGTTTGCTGAATGTTCTTTCGCGCGTGCCACGGCGTCGTCGAGAGTGTCGCCACCTTCGACCACGGTGGCGCCGTATGTTCGACACTGTTCGATCTTCGACAGGCTCGCCCCTGCCGGTACGAATATTTGGCAGGGCACTCCATGGTGGCGTGCCGCGAAAGCGATGGCCTGAGCGTGGTTTCCTGCGCTACCAGCTGTGACGCCGGCACCGACACCGGAGCCGAGCGAGTGCAACTTGTTAAGAGCGCCACGAACCTTGAATGACCCGGTGCGCTGGAGATTCTCGGCCTTGAAGATGACACTTCCACCGCACATGTCCGACAGGGCATATGACTCGGTGATGGGCGTGTGTTTGACGATGCCCCGACCCACCGCCCGTGCAGCGATGATGTCCTCGATACCAATGGCTTGCTTGCCCATTCATCGCCTACGGTACTTGCCGATGCGGGCCCTCATGATTGCAAATGCAACCGATGCCGACGCTGGTTTTGTTGGCCATGCACTGCGTGAGCGAGGTTTTGCCTTCACCGAGCTCATCAGGGAACAACATGAGGGGTGGAGTTCCCTTCTTTCTGGCGGCTTGGAAGGCGTCGACATGGTGTTGTCCCTCGGCTCGTCATGGAGCGTGTACTGGCAGGCAAATAGTGGTCCCGTGGCTGCGGAAACTGCCGTGCTGCGTCAGGCATTGGAGACCAATGTCCCGGTCCTCGGCATTTGCTTCGGTGCACAGATACTTGCCCATGCAGCCGGGGGAGCTGTTCGACGCGCGACAGAGCATGAAATTGGCTGGTGCGACGTTCGGCTGGCACGCGAAGCGTCACATGACGCATCACCGCTGGCCGGAAAGTGGATGCAGTGGCACTACGACTGTGTCGAAGTGCCGTCAGGGGCCACGACATTGGCCGAGAGTGATCGGGCGGTACAGGCGTTCCGTCTTGGGTCATCGCTTGCCGTGCAATTCCACCCAGAAGCGACGGAGTCAATTGTCGCACGATGGTCATCTGGTGAGGGTAGAGGTGAATTGGCTGACGTCGGAGTCGACTACGACTCACTGATGGTTGAGACCCGTGCGGCGGCCGCGGATGCCGAAGAACGATGCCAAATTCTCGTCGATTGGTTCCTTCGCAGCGTCGCGAACCTAACGAGTTGACTGTGAGCGTGTGACACCCGTTCACGTGCCACGTCACAAAGGCACATAACCCCGATTTGATGGGCATTTCCGGACCTATCGAGGCTGGGGAAGTTGGGGTCAACTTTGGCCCCCGTAGTAGTTTCGATGGGCGATGTCCCAGTTCCTCCGGTCGTATCTCACTGTCGTGTGGTTCGGCTTGGCCGCCTTCTTGATCGCCTCTCTGTTGCTGGGCTTGTCGGCACTGTTGAGACCGAACCGTCCGACACGGGAAAAACTCATGGCCTACGAAAGTGGTGTCGACCCGGTTGGTGAAGGCTGGTCCCAAAGCCAGATTCGCTATTACGTTTTTGCGCTTCTCTTCGTCATCTTCGACGTTGAAGCGGTGTTCATTTTCCCGTGGGCAACTCAGCTCGAGCGATACGCCGGTTTCGGCCTCGTCGAGATGGGTGTGTTCGTAGCTGTGCTCTTGCTGGGCCTCGTGTACGCGTGGCGCAAGGGCGTCTTGCGCTGGATCTGAGGCAACACGTATGGGACTTGTAGATCGTGGCCGCCTGCCCAAGCCGCTGACATCACTATTCAACTTGGGTCGCTCGTACAGCTTGTGGGTGTATCAATGGGGACTCGCGTGTTGCGCTATTGAAATGGGCGCGGCGTTTGGTTCGCCGCGCTACGACGTCATGCGACTCGGAGTCATTCCGTTGCCTGCATCACCGCGTCAAGCCGACTTGGTTGTCATTTCTGGAACAGTCACGGACAAAATGGCCCCTGCTGTGAAGCGTCTGTACGAGCAGATGCCAGAGCCGAAGTACGTCATCTCGATGGGCAGTTGCGCCAACTGTGGTGGACCGTATTGGGACAGTTACTCAGTAACAAAGGGTGTCGATCAGATCATTCCTGTCGACGTGTACGTGCCCGGTTGTCCACCACGTCCCGAAGCGCTGCTCGAAGGTGTCGTCATGTTGCAGCAACGCATCAAGAACGAGGACATGGGCGCACGTTGGCGTGGTGAAGGAACTCAACTGATGGCAAAAGACCCATCGACACGCGTCGATGGCGAGAGCGCCGAACGGGGAGGTGTTCCCGTTGTCAGCCACTGACACTGAAACGCCGGTCGCTGTTGATGAAACACGCAATGCGATCGTTGCTCGATTTTCTGCCGCGCTTGGAGACGCTGTCGTTGATTCACTGGTGAAACCAGGTGACGATGTGTGGATTCGCGTGCGCACCGATGCATGGCGCGCTGTCGGAGATGTCGCGCGCGAACTCGGCTTCGTTTATTTCGACTTTCTCTCAGCAATCGACTGGATGCCGTCGCCCTATGGTCGTGGCGAAGACGACCCGACCGAACCTGCACCAGAGCGCGACATGACCGTGCGTCAGGGTTACGCCGGTGGTGAAACTCGTATGCAAGTGTTGGCGCGCGTTGTCGATCCGACGACGACCATCGGCGTCAACTTGAAGGCCGATGTGGCAGATGATTCACCGGTGATTGACAGTTGGGTAACGGTGTTTGCCGGTGCGAACTGGCACGAACGCGAAGCATGGGAGATGTTCGGCATTCGCTTCGCCGGGCACCCTGATTTGCGCAACATGTACTTGCCCACCGACTTCGAAGGCCATCCGCTTCGCAAAGACTTCCCGTTGCTCGCACGCATCGTGAAGCCTTGGCCCGGAATCGTCGATGTCGAACCGTTGCCCGGTGGTGGGTCAGACGACGAGGCTGGTGAATAGATGACGATGCTCACAGACAGGCAACAACTGTCGTACATCGCCGCACAGGCAGCTGATGCGCGCGTGAACCTCGAACTCGAGACCGAGGGTATGACTCTCAACATCGGGCCACAGCACCCGGCCACACATGGAACTTTGCGCATCATCGCTCGACTCGATGGTGAACAAGTTGTGTGGGCTGAGCCTTCATGTGGCTACATGCACCGTGGCTACGAAAAACTCACCGAAGTTCGCACATTCCCGCAAGTCACCGCTCTTATCAACCGCATTGACTGGTTGGGAAGTTTTGCCAACGAAGTGCCGTTCATTCTCGCTGCTGAGAAGTTGATGGGCATCGAGGCACCTGCTCGAGCCCAGCACATCCGCACCATCTTGTTCGAGTTGTCACGCATTGCGAACGTGTCACTGTTCCTCGGCGACCTTGGTGTGCAGTTGGGCGCAATAACGCCGGTGTTTATGGCCTTCCGCGATCGCGAATACGTGTTGAACCTCATTGAAGGCGCCACCGGTGGTCGCTTCCATCCGAACTTCGACCGAATTGGTGGCCTGAAAGACGACTTGCCTGCTGGCTGGATCGATGAGACACGCAGCGTCATGAAGAAGTTGCGCAACTTCTGCGACGAAATCGAGAACTTGCTCTTCGGCAACGAAATCTTCCAGTCCCGTACTCGCGGCATCGGTGTCATTCCTCGCGACGTCGCGATGCAATACGGGCTGTCAGGCGCGAATCTTCGCGCGTCTGGTGTGGACTGGGACTTGCGTCGAGACCAGTCATTGCCAATGGCATGGAACAAAGTCGATTGGAAAGTATGGACTCACAATGACGGCGACTCATTCGCACGTTGTTGGGTGCGCCTCCAAGAAGTGCGCGAGTCCACGAAGATCGTCGATCAACTCATCGAGACCATCCCTGCCGGTCCGGTCATGACCAAAGTGCCTCGCATTATCAAGGTTCCAGAAGGTGAAGCATGGGTGGCAACTGAGAACCCTCTCGGCGAGATGGGCTACTACGTCGTGTCAAAGGGTGACCTCGGTCCTTTCCGAGTGAAGATTCGCAGTGCATCGTTCAACAACATGTCGATCACTCCGTGGTTGTTGAAGGGCGTGTACGTGCCCGACATCATCACGATTCTCGCGTCGCTGTATTTCATTCTTGGAGACATCGATCGCTGATGTCGACCATGTCCGTACTCGCTGTCGACCTTCCGTATTGGGCGCAGTCTTTGTTGCGCGTCCTCGGTGGCCTGGTCGCGGTGCTGTTGCCAGCCGGAACGATTGTGTACGTGTTCCTCTTCAAGATGATGTCGTTCATGCAGAGTCGTCTTGGCCCGATGGAAGCCGGCCCTTTTGGTTCGATGCAGTTGTTTGCCGAAGTTGGTAAGTGGCTTCAGAAAGAAGACATCTACCCCGAGCGCGCTGACAAGTTCATCTTCAAACTGGCACCTCTCATCGTGCTGGCAAGCACGTTCCTGCTCGTCGCTGTTGTGCCGTTCGGTCCCGACGCATGGTTCACCAACTTTGAAGCGGGCATCTTTTACGCACTAGCGGTGTCGTCGGTGTCGGTGCTCGGCATCCTCATTGCTGGTTGGGCGAGTGCGAACAAGTACTCGTTGCTCGGTGGTCTGCGTGCAGCCGGTCAGTTGATCGCGTACGAACTTCCGATGATTCTCGCTGTCATCGGCGTGGTCATCCAGGCAGGTTCGATGAACCTGCAGGACATCGTGCTCGCGCAGAACACAGGTTCCATGTTCGGATGGGATGGTCTCGGCAACCCGTATGTGCTCACGCAGTTCGTCGGTTTCGTGGTGTTCATGATCGCAGTGCAGGCCGAGCTCACACAGGCACCATTCGACATGCCGATTGCCGAGTCGGAACTCGTGTCCGGATACATGACCGAGTACTCCGGTTTTCGCTTCCTTATATTCTTCATCGGTGAATTCGCTACTGCAGGCGTGTTCGCGATGATCGCCTCGATTCTCTTCCTAGGTGGCTGGGGAGTGCCATTTGCTTGGTTCGGATGGAGCGACATCGATTCCATCGACAACTGGATGAACATCGTCGGACCACTCATCTTGTTCACCAAGATGATGCTCGTGGTGTTCGTCATCATGTGGGTGCGCTTCAGTTACCCACGATTCCGCGAAGACCAACTGCAGCGCTTCGCCTGGAAAGTCCTCATCCCGATCTCGCTCGTCAACATCATGGTGACGGCAATCTTGAAGGTGGCCTTCTGATGCCCAAGATTCCTGGATTGTTCAAAGGCCTGGGTGTCACGCTCGGCACCTTGTCACGCACCGTGACCCAAGGTGCGAACACTGTGCAGTATCCGCACGAGAAGGAGACCCCACCGATTCGTGCGCGTGGAGTCATCGCGTTGCACGAAGGTAATTGCACATCGTGCATGTTGTGCGCGCGTTCCTGCCCGGACTGGTGCATCTACATTGAGGGACACAAAGAACTTGCTCCTCCGCGGCGTGCTGGCGGAAAGCCACGTTCGGTCAACAAGCTCGACCGATTCGACATCGACTACGCACTTTGCATGTATTGCGGCATATGCGTCGAAGTATGTCCTTTTGATGCGCTGTTCTGGAGCCCTGAGTACGAGTATTCAGAACCACGAATCGCCGACCTTTTGCACGACAAGGCGAAGTTGGGTGAATGGATGCAGACCGTTCCCGAGGCACCAGAGCTCGAAGCCGGTGCTGACAAGAAGGGCAAGAAGTGATGTTGGCTGCCGACCTGCTCGTCGCCCAGAACATCGGGTTCGGCATTATTGCCGTGATCATGGTTGTTGGTGCCTTGCGTGTGGTGACGACATCAAATGTTGTGCATGCTGCTCTCTGGTTAGTCACGGTGCTTGCCGGTGCCGCAGCACAGTATGTGTTGCTCGCAGCCGAATTCGTTGCTGTTACACAAGTTCTCGTTTACATCGGGGCCGTCATGGTGTTGTTTCTGTTCGGAACAATGCTCACACGTGCTCGCATCGGATCTGAGAAGGAAGTCAACAACAAGAACTGGTTCATGGGAGTGCCGATTGCGGTGCTTCTGCTCGCCACCATGTTGATTGCCTTGAACGATGGCTTCGGGAGCGAAGAACTGCCGGCTGACCCAGACACTCTTGTGAACACTCAGATGATCTCTGACCAGATCTTCGGCCCATACCTATTGCCGTTCTGGGCTCTCTCGTTCGTTCTCCTAGCTGCCGTCATCGGCGCAATTGTTCTGGCGAGGAGGGACTGACCATGTTGGTGAACCAGTTCCTCATGCTCGGAGCCGTGCTCTTCTGTATCGGTGTGTATGGCGTCATCGCACGTCGCAACGCTGTTCTCGTGCTCATGTCGATCGAGCTCATTCTGAATTCGGTGAACATCAACCTTCTCGCATTTGCACTGCGCAATGGTTCAGCTGATGGCCACACCTTCGCCCTCTACGTCATCGCTGTTGCTGCGGCTGAAGTCGGAGTCGGTCTGGCGATGGTGTTGCTCGTGTATCGCAATCGAAAGTCCATTGCATTGGACGAACTCGCAGAGATGAAGGGCTGAGCCGATGCTGTCTGCAAGCACCGAAGCCGCAGAGGCCGTCTTCACCTCGGGTTGGTTCCTCGATCACGTCTGGATCGTGCCGATCATCCCCGCGGTGGCCTTCGCGCTCATCATCTTTTTTGGCAAGCGCCTTCCGATGAAGGGAAGCGAGCTCGGAATTGTCTCCATGCTCGCGACGCTTGCAATGTCCGCCGCTGCCGCGTACCAATGGGTTAATCGCGTTGAAGCTGTCGAAAAAGAAGTGTTCGTACCCCCGGTGATCAAGGCATGGACGTGGTGGTCAAGTGACGGATTCTCGTTCGGCATCGGTCAGCACATCGACGGACTTGCACTAATCGTGCTCTGTGTCGTCGCCTTTATCTCCACACTGGTTCAGATCTATTCGGTCGAATACCTGCATGGAGACCGGCGTTACACCCATTTCTTCGCATCACTAACTTTGTTCTCTGCCGGAATGATGAACATGGTCATCGCTGAGAACATGCTGCAGCTCATTCTCGGCTGGGAAATCATGGGGCTCTGCTCGTTCATGCTTATCGGTCACTGGTGGGAAGACGGCGCGAACAGCCGAGCAGCTCTGAAGGCCTTCTTCACGACACGCACCGGTGACATCGGGTTGCTCGTTGGCACATCGGTGTTGTTCTTTGCCGCGAATGAGTGGACACAAAAGACCCTCGGCATCTCCGGCTTTACCATCCGTGGTTTGTCTGCGTGGGCATTGTCGGGCGAACCCAGCTCGACAGCTATCACCGTTGGCGCAGTCGCGCTCTTCATCGCCTGCATTGGAAAGAGTGGTCAGTTCCCGCTGCACACGTGGTTGCCTGATGCAATGGCGGGACCTACGCCGGTCAGTTCGCTCTTGCACTCGTCGACGATGGTCGTGGCAGGCGTGTTCCTGGTGGCGCGTCTTTACCCCGTGTTCTTCGAGGGCATGAACATCCTCGGAACGAACGTGAATTTCATCGTCGTCATCGGTGGCATCACCATCATCATTGCCGCAGCGCTGGCATTCGTTCAGAACGACATCAAGAAAGTTCTCGCGTACTCGACCGTGTCGCAGCTCGGCTACATGATGATGGGTCTCGGCGCTGGTGCATGGTTGCCGGCGGTGTTCCACATTTTCACGCACGCATTCTTCAAAGCATGCTTGTTCCTTGGCGCTGGCTCAATCAGCCACAGCGCGTCTCATCATTCATTCGACATGAAGAAGGACATGGGTGGCCTGCGTAAGTACATGCCGATCACCTTCATCACCTGGATCATCAGCACCCTCGCGTTGTGCGGAGTGTTTCCGTTCTCTGGGTTCTTCTCCAAGGACGAGATCATCGACAATGTCGGTCACAACGGTTACAACGTGTTTATGATCGTCGGCCTAGTCGGAGCATTCCTGACGGCCGCTTACATGACCCGTGCCACGTATCTCACGTTCTTCGGAACACCTCGCGGTGCGTCAGCTGGGGAGCATCATGACGATGCACACGGCAGC
>Ga0255079_1000247_pt1 | contig 14771 bp, 33 predicted proteins | sample Colum_Atlam_RepB_FD_188586 | JGI IMG/M metagenome (GOLD analysis project Ga0255079, IMG submission 188586) | Freshwater microbial communities from Columbia River, Oregon, United States - Colum_Atlam_RepB_8h | ecosystem: Environmental > Aquatic > Freshwater > River | place: USA: Oregon... | reverse complement strand
CGCGGGTTATGCGGCTCTCTCTGGTAGTCGTATAGTTTTATGTCAGGCACTGTTCTTCTCCTTTAGCTTGGCTTCGATGGCGCGGGCGTACCGAATCACATATTCGTTTGATACGTTGCCGTCATCAAGACCAAATGCAAAGCCGTCATCAATAGCGCCTTCTATCTCATCATCAGTCAACTCAACCCATTCTTTCTTTGTCTCAACATGCTCAACGACTTTAGGGTTTATTGCCCCCTGTGGATTTAAACGATCAAATATCTTTTTGCCTAAATCATAAAAATCTTTATTTTTACCCGTGACGTTGTCTTTAGTCATGTGTTTTTCTCCTTATGCGTATTGATTTGCGTTATTGCTTGTGGCGCACATGGGTAGACGTACTGCCTCTGGTCTATAGTCAAATCATTTGTAAAACGCAAAGCACGAAGGACAGCAGGCGTTAGTGCCGTAAACTGTTTAGGGTTCGGCTCGTCAGGACAGATTGTTATTGTGTACGGTAATTTAGCCATGATTTTTTCCCCTTAATTTAGTTTCTACTGCCGCAATAATTGCTTTACCTTTTTTTGACACCGGACCAGCACCGCCATTTAAACCAAAGTGATACCGCAATACATCATCTGCTAGTATTTCTTTGTCAGTCAGCCCTTGCCATTCGCGCTGTGGTGGGGCGGTGTAAAGCGGGATAACTGATAGCCCTACATTTTTAGCCGCTTTAATTTTGTCTGCTTCTACCGCTGAGTCAAGGATGAACTTACCTCCGGTGTTTGTTGTCACTTCAACCCAAACCGGCTCCGGTTCAGGCTGCGCTAGTCGGGCGCGGAGTGCTTCGATTGCTGCCTGAGAATTTGTTGTGGCTTGTTTTAAATACAAAGAACGCCTATACCACTCGCCGTGTTGATCTATGTTTTGTTGCATTTCCCAGTTTTGCGAATCTGCCGCGTCAATCAACGCATCCAACGCCATCTGCATCAATTCTTTGTCAGTCATTCCAAAAACTCCTTGATGTCGTCGTAGATGTTTTTGCGAGCATAGTTGTCTGTCAGCAGTCGATTCCACCCTGCATAGCGCATCTCGTTCTCGCAGCGTTCAAGCAACTCAATCATCCGTTGCACCTGCGTCTCTGTATATAAGCCCTCGTCATCTGGTTCAGGTTTCAAACCAAGGTTAGTCTGCCAGTCATCTTTGCCGTGTTGTGCTACGGCTTTCATGTACGACAACTCGCGTATTTTTATCCAAGCTACAGGTTTCATATCAATCCTTTCCAAAGCCAGAAACGTAAGGAATACATGTCATGCTGTCTGGATGCGGTATCGGGTCATGCACGATCACGCTTTCGTCGTCGGCTTCAAGATACCTGCCGCAAATCACGCAGTAGTAGCCGTCAGTCATGACTGCCCCCTTGCGCGGATAACCAACGCTGCCACTGTGTAGTAATTGGTCAACTTGTCCTTCGCTGCCATCTCATCAAGCACCTTCGCACACGCCTCGCGCTCCGCTTCTACTTCTACTTTAACCATCCTATCGACAACACTAAGGATAGAACTACTCAATGCTTTACGAATCAGTGAAAGCGTGTCGTTAATCATTTCATCGTAGACACCCGGATCAGTTTTCTTAATGATCTCCAACGTCATCTTCGCCTCTTCCAGTGCCTCACTGTCCGCTATCACAGCCGAATATATGTAATCTATATTTGGCATTACTTCTGCTTTATCCTCATCCACTGTTCTTCTCCCTTAACTTTGCTTCGGTTACATACAAGACTGCTGCTTCACCACCGACTGCAATAATTTCTAGCCGTTCCGCCTCCGTCAGCCCTACCCATTCTCGCGGTGGTGGGGCGGTGTAATAAAGAGGCTTTTGTGTCCATCCTTGGCTTATTTCATCCTCAGTTAGTTCACAAAAACATGGGTCTTCATGGCTGCCATGTATGTGCATCCACGCCACCGGCTCCGGTTCAGGCTTCACGTTTTCACGTTCGCACCCAGACTTCTTACAGAACCCCCCGCAACTTGAACATTGCCTATCCACTGTTCTTCTCCTTGTGATTATTGATCTGCGTTATACCCTGCGGTGCTGACGGGTACATTTGCTGCCGCTGATCAATCGTCATGTCGTAACCAAATCGCATAGCGTTGATCAACTGTGGCGTCATCGCGGTGAACTGCTTCGGGTTCGGCTCGTCTGGGCAGATCGTGATTGTGTAAGGTAACTTAGCCATTGTTATTTCTCCTTTGTTAGTGGCCACTGCCCAATGAGCTTGTACATTTCTTCTAGTTCTTTATCCCACGGAATGAATGCGCGTTCAGAATCGTTCATCCCCCATTCTTTATCGCAACGAGTACAACCTACCTTGCGTGATGTAGGGCTAAAAGACAAAAGCACTACATACCTATGGTTAAACAAAGCGCATAACAGCCGTTCAATCATTGTTCTCTCCTTGCGCGGATAGCTTTAGCTAAATTGTCACGCCACGGCTCATCAAATTGCCTTACATATTCTTGCTCTATAAATTTCGCACACGCCTCGCGCTCCGCTGTTGCGACTAGGGCGGCAAAGCGTTCAAGATGATCGTCAAGATAGCCGCTGGTGAATGTAACCCCCAGTGAATTTGAGCCAAAACCAGCCTCCCGCGCCATGCGGATAATGTCTTCTCTGTTCATAACTTATGCCCCCTCTGTTGTCTGCATCGCGCTCTATCTTCCGCACTAAAGTCAGGACTGATCTCAGCCACACCACACATGATCTGCGGCTCGTCCATGATTACCCTTGTACCGTAATACAAACTGAACACGGCAATCGCTACGTAGAACGCAACGGCAATTATTTCAGGCGGTTTCATTTCTACCTTTCAGTGTTTAACGTAATCGTGAAACACAAAACCATCAGTCTCGATCTTATGCTTGTTAACGATGTGCGCTTTGATAAATACTTTCTTACCTGATTTGTACTGTCTCCAATGCCCCATGCGCTCATGCGGTTTCGGACTAGCGTGTGTACCACCCAACGGTGCTGAAGGTAGCACGGCGGCAGACTTCAACTCAATCGTTTTCCACTCCCAGAACTGCGTCTTGCCTTTACGTCTACGTTTGGCATTCTTAGCTTCATCACCATACGGGCGGCAAACAGGCACAACAGGATTAGGTTTAACTGATAACGACACTAGCTTGCGAATAATCGCCGATAGATGATCACCATGCGCCTTCATTAAACTATCTTCATTAAGACCATATTGTGTGGCTATTTCTTTGTATTTTTTCTCAAAGCTAAATGTCATGGCTTTACCGTACTCGGGTGCTCCATCACCTTCACGAAGCTCAGGGGGCGTGGGTATATGCCGTACTTTCCCCACGACCGCAGGATACTTACTATCTTTCACGTACATATGGAACGTATAAACAAGTTCGTCCTCGACACGTTCTATAGTCGATAAAGTTATTGAGTCATTGTTCCCATCACCATATACAGCTACCTGTGGTGATGTAAAGGAAACTACTGCCACTTGTTCAAACGGTAACGGGTAGTCAACAATAGGTAGCGAATTTAATCTGCCCACTCTTTTTAGTACCGCATCCCACTCCTCCTGTGACACGTAGTAGTCACTCAAATCCATCCACGTATATTTAACTGGGGATATGTCAGCCATCGATAAAAAATATGCGATTCTCGAATTCATGTTTTACCACCTTGCTATGCCATGCGTCTCGGTCGTAGGCTTTGACTCCCTGTGCTTGGCCTTCGTCACCAACGTCCAGCCCATCTGCAAAAACTTTTCTGCTTCATGGCGTTCCCAGAACTTACGGAAGAGCTTTCCTTCCTCGTCGTAGACCTCGTATCTCATCAAATCCTCCTCTGACAGTTGTACGCTTGAATCTCGACACGGAACGCGCCAGCGAACTTGCAGTCGGATGTAATGCGGTTCTCGGTTTGTATCTGCCCTATCCACATGCCGATAAAGAACATGACGAACGCGGCGAGAGACTTAGCCCACAGAACATTAATCCAATACCACACGCGGTTAAAACTGACGCTTTCAATGATCATACTCATCCTCTATGTAATAGCTTGCGACGCGATCTTCGTTCTTTCGCCGTGTTTCAACCTTCTGCATTTTCAACGATACGGCATCGCTAGGTGTGTATATACCTCTAGGGTCGGGAACTGGCTTCTGTTTAACGGGTCTGCCTACGGATAAGCTTTCGATAATCGATTCTATGGTTACAAAATTATTGCCACACGCTTTACACTTGCGATGACGCTTAGTATCTTTATCTAATCGAACTGTAGTGGACACGTTACTACCAGCGTTGCATTTGGGGCATTGCATGTTCATATACCTCGGGGAAACAGCGGTTCAGGGTAACCTGAACCGCTATACAGATCAGATGTGTGCGGAAAGAATCTCACGCTCTAGATACCACTTGGCTTTCTGCAAGTCTTCGATGCGATTGCCCTTGTGGTCGGCTCGTGTAATGTACTTCACCACGTTACCCAAGTTATAGTTGAGCTTTTTGGCTTCGATGAAATCGATGGTTTCGACACCACCTGTAGTGTAGTGTGCTGGATGATTGACCGGATCAGGCATGATGAACTCGGTCTTGTCAGTGATTGGAGAGTCTCCACACCCTAGCATACGAATCTTCTTAGGGGGTAGCAATGAACCTGCAATAGACAGGTTAAGCAATTTTTTTCTTTCCCAATTCGCCCTATCCTTCACTGGGTCTTTCTCGTCCTGTTTAAGTTTCCAACGAACAGAATAAACAGTCTTAGCTGAAACCCTAGTTGCGCGGATTACGGCTTTAGTTGTTGCGTCAGGATACTTCAATAGATAATCTCTTGCGCTAATTTTGGTTTTCATTATTTGGCCTCTCTGTTTTTAATAAAAAGATAATCAGTGCGATGCTCTGATGGAGGAACCCACCCGTGCTTGCGCCATACTGCTTGTACATTTGCCCCAGATGTCCACCGAAAATTGTCTAGCGGACTCATACGCTGATCGTGTTCTACATCAGGTACGATCAGCCTTTCTTTACCCACGACTTTGAATTTCATTATTTATTAACTCCTCTAACTGATGAACGTTTGTCTCATCCACAAGTAACGCTATGCCTTTGCTCTTGCGTATGTCGTCCATGTTTTTTAATTGAAGAGCGGTTGGCTTACCGCCCTTCGCTTTGTACTCCACTGCAACAAAAACACCCTGATAGCAGCCTATGTCATCAGGGACACCCGAACGCCCATAACCACCAGAAAACGCAGGGAAATGGTACATCCCCATCTTGGTCATTATGGCGCGTCCGATCTTTTTTACTTTACCTTCAGGTGTCACCTTATACCCTTCAATGATTCAAGTTCAGCATCAGTCATGACTACAACATAGAAGCTAGGGGACACACGCCAACCGACACATTCAAGATCACCTCGCTTCGTTGCAAACAGATGCAGCCTAGTGAGGCTCCGCTCATCTAACAGTTCACCCTGACCTGAAACGGTAATCATCGCCAGCTTGTGCTTCAGAAAGTCTGGTAAAGAATCTGCATCGAACATCCGTTTGTGGTTGTCGCCTACGTACACCGTGTGCTGTTCGTTTTCTATCTGAACAGGTACACGATACAGCCCCTCACCGAACTCATGCCCCATTGGGGACAGGCTTTGTACGACAAGCCCACCTTCCATGACATAGGTATAAACATCAATCGGTGTATCTTCTGTATCCACGTTCATATTGCGACCATTAACATTTTGGGTTTGAGTAACATTTTGCTGCTCCATCTATCGCCAGCGTTAACTGTCATTACACGCAAGCTATTCGACACGCCCGTCCAGTTAGTAGGAAAGAACCCGCTGTCGCCAACGAAGTTGTATTTAATATCCGGTCTTGCTTGTTCTATTGAAGTCTTCAGCATCGCCATCGTCGGGATCAACTCGGGTATCTCAGTCACATCCGCAACGCGACGAAAGTCTTCAACGATACTCATGCCCAAAGAGGACGGTGTTGTCTCATTTGCGCTATTCCACATCGGAGACAACTTCATCTTGCCAACGCAAAACGAATCGGCATCATCATAGAAAATTGCCCACACCGGATTGCTAAACGTCTCGTTCAACTCTTGTTGACGCTCGACTCTAGTTTTATCTGCATCTCTGTATTTGTCAAGTGCGGATTGTACTTTGGTCATTGATTCTGCTGATAGGGTAGACAGATGTCGATTGCCAAAAGCTATCTCAATCAAGCTGTGCATAACCTCACCGTTTATGTTGTTGCTTTTGCGCACCTCACCGTATGACGATGACAAGCTGTCAACTGCGGCAAGGATTGGACTCGTAAGTGCGTTATCAAAATACGTCTTTGTATCTTTCGGGATGAGACCCTCCTTCTCAATAGTCTTCATCACAAAAGAAACTCTCTTACCAAAGTAAGTCAGCTTGTCATCGCTTGAGCGCCCACGATCTTTAGCCATCATGCAGTTACGAATGGCGAACGCTCCCTTATCCTCCATAAAGAATACTTTACAGATCGGAATACCGTCAGCGCGTGACATGTAGAGTATGTCCAAGCTACGGTCTATGCGTTCGCTCAGTGCGAGTACCATCAGGTCATACTTGTGCGCCAACTCCCGCACAAGCGGGAACGCTTTGTTAGCTACAACAACTTCCTCAGTGACTTTCACTGCGAATGGGTGAATGAATGTTTTCATGATTTACCTTTCAAAGTTTATCGATCTTGACCATCTTGCCTTTGGGCGGAACGAAGTTACGATTCTCTGTGACTAGCCAAAGAGTTTCTACACCGATGTCCCACTCGATGTTATCTTCCACATACCCGTCAGTGAATATCACCACGCAGTCTGGCTTGTAACCTTTCTGCTTGATGTACTCCGACACACATGAGACGCGCGTACCGCCGCCGCCCAATGGCTTGAGAATATCCTTGACGTTGTTCGCGTCACCGCCGAACGTCTGCTCACCATGCACCTCGGTATCCCACCACAGGATGCGTACCGTTTCAGGGTTGACTGAATCGCAAATCAACTGCAACTGAAAAGCAAACTTGCCGATCATCTCCTGATTGATTGACCCCGATGTATCAATAGCAATGATTGCCTCGGTCATGGTCTCGGACTCTACGCTTGGCGCAAGAATGTCATTAGCCAAGAGGCTGCGATTGAACCGCCGCCACGTCAACTCGTCCTTGCCACGCACCGCAGTAGACACGAAGTCGCGCATCGCCTCCTTCCAATCGATTGGCTTGTCCAGAGATGCGCTTACCTCACGGGGAACCTTAGCGCCAAGGCGACCAGCAAGAATGCCACCCTCACGTAATGCCCGACCGACTTTCTCTTCGAACTCCTTGGCTTGCTCAGGCGTAGGGTTGACACCTGTTCCGTCATGCTTGTCTCCATCCTGCACGGTGACTTGCTTGCCGTTGATGTTTATCGTTTCACCCTGACCTGAATCGTTAGATTGTCCGCTACCGTCCGGCTGTGTCCGGCTTTGTCCGCTACCGTCCGGCTGTGTCCGGCTTTGTCCACGTTGCGGGTTCTGCTTCTTGAGATCGTTGTATATCTCACGCACTGACCAGCCATCGAACTTGTGATCAAGGATTGCACTGCTCGGTAGCTTGCACAGTGACTTGTCTGTCAGGTTGTCGATGATGTTGTTGACCACGATGTCCATCGCTACGTTAGCCAGCATCCCGTCTTCCTTCATCAAGTCCTTGTGACGTGGGATGTGCATCAACGCTACATGCAGATTCTCGTGCATGATCAACGCCCGCGCCTCCTCATCCGTCAGCTTAGACATGAACTCCCGACCGTATCGTTTGTTCTCACCATCTGTGTAGGCCGTGGGGATACCATCTTCTACGGCACTCTCGCCCATCATCATTACGCTGCCGTACAACGCCGTCTCAGGATGCCGCATCAAAATGATGTGACTCTTCTTCAGGCGCTCCTCGTCTGTTAGGTATGCCATGTTGTTCTCCTAGATTACAGGTACTTGTAGTTGTCTTTCGTCCACGCCTTGATGTCATCGTTGTTCGATGCCAACTTGACGGTACGCTTGTTGCCCATGAGCATGGTGAAAAAGATCGACTGCAACTCGCTCTGATTCATACGCTTGACGAACGTCATGAACGACGACAACTCGTCCTGTGTTTGTATCTCGTCCGTTGCATTGAACATGATCATGCACAGTGCAGCTACGTCCTCCGGCATGGGTACACCCGCTGGATTGGCAACGATGTCCTTGACAGGGATCAACTGCTTCTCCATGTCGATGAAAACGGATAATGCCTTTGCGGCAGGGAGTCCGATAGTACCGGCAAGTGCCACTTCAGCCGCCCCTGAACCGATAGTGTCTCTGTTCATGACGATGCGATTGCTCTTGAACAGCGAACGCGGTGAAGCGAACGACGCACACTGGGCAGGTTTTGCTGGGTTGAAGATGAACTCGTTGTTCTCCTGACCGCCATCACGATACGATGCCAAGATGCGGGGATTCATCGCAACGAACGCGCGCAGTGTAGAACTCACGCCATTCTCTGCCGCCCACTTGCACCACTGCCGCCAGTCGGGCTTTTGCATCGGCAGCAGACACACACGGTTAGCCTGATGCGCTTGCATGTTGTCGCCCACGCCATCGCTTCCGTTGTTAGATGTGCCATACACGATAGACCCAATCGGCAGCGCTCGGTCGCCGACGCTACGCTCCAGCATCAATCGGGTAAACAACACACCCATCAGCTTGGGAACCTTGAACACCTCGTCAAGCATGATGACCTTCGGCTTGCCGCTATCCATCTTGAACAGCCCACCGATGTACTGCTCCAACGTTTTGGTCTCGTGGTTCGGAATCGTGCCAGCGATGTCCATGTAATCCTTCGACGGGCAGTCCACATAGATGTAGTCGTACCCATCGCCCAACTGCTTCTCGATTAGCTTCAGCGTCGATGTCTTGCCTACGCCCGGCTCGCTGAGTAAGATCGGTGTGACGTGTGAATCTTCTCCCTCATGCGTTGCAGAGAGGACAGGGATAATCGATGCGGCTTGTTCGATAGTGACTGCATCAGCAAAGTTTATTTTAGACATGGCTATTACCTTTCAGGTTGTGGTGAATCGTTAATTAGATGTTACGTGGTGCGAACTTCGAGAGGATGTCCTCCATCTCGTCTTTGACTTGCGAACGCGCTGCGTCAGAGTCACGCAGCATATCGGCATTGATACCGCGCAGTGCCATGTCCAACTGATTGATTGCTTCAGATAGCTTGGCATCGTCCGTCAGGTTAAAGTCTTTGTAGACACGGCAATACTCTTTAGCTTTCTCGACCGTGCCCTCGTATATCTTGCGCTTTTTCTGCTTCATCTCGCCGTCCTTAGCCAGATACTCATCCACACCGCAGCAATGCGACAGGCTTTCCATGACATCGACCAAACGCTCTACTTGATCATTCAGGATACCCTGAACGATTGTTTCGGCTTGCTTGTTGTAATGATTGTTTAGATCATCAGCCAAGTCCTGTGCGATGGAGCAGCGGTAGTCGCCCACCGGAATCTCGCTTGTGTATAGCTGAACGCCGAACTTGCTACGCACCTCGGACACGTCCGGATAGTCGTTGCGGTTGAACATGTCGCCTTGTGCGAACGCCATGTTGGACACGGTGGTTGCGTAGTTTGCGCAGAATGTATCGAGCAGCTTGGTGAACTCTGCCTGATGGTTATGAAACTCTTGCATGAACTTGGGCAGACTGACGTGCGGCAGGAAATCCTGCGACTTGTTCCACGGGTACGTGGTACGCACCATCCAGTTATAGATAGTCTGACGATAGTTCAACAGGCTCTTGTGATCGATGTTGTTGGCAAGCAAATTCTTAACGAATCGGCCCGCGTTGACATCGGCTTTCTTTGCGGTGGTAACCTCATTGCTGATGGCGCGGTCTTGCTTGGTTGCCGACCAGACGTTGACCTCGACTGCGACCAGCAAACCAGCGGTTGCCAGCGACGTGATGTGCTGCGGCTTGTTTAGTGAGATGTTCATGTAATTACCTTTCAGGTTATGGTGAATCGTTAATCTACGACGTTGCCTACGTTGCTCTCCCTACTAACTATAAGTATACCATAAGTTGACATATTAGTCAATGGAGTTACTCGGGTTTTTTAGTAGATGTATAAATGCGCCAATACCGCGCCAAGACACATCAGAGCGCCAGCGATAAATAGAAGCCAGTTACCCATGCTTTTTGCCTTTATCAAGGATTGCCAAGACGCGATCCCCCTCGTGGTCAATCACGTCGAACCCTGTGTCGGTTGTGATGATCTTCCATTTCTTCTGCGCGATTCTGTCCAATGAGTACATTAGACGTTGGGTCTGCTTGCGCTTAGAGTTCAGGCGTAGCTGAAGCGTTATGTTCCAGATGCCCAAGGCAATCGCTAGTATTTCGTAGTTCATTTGTCCCCCCTCCTTAGTTCGTTGATGTCTTTGCCCTTGTGTACCCTCTTGTGTACCTCGTCGTTCATGTCTAATGGTGTTGTGTTGCCGTGCCGTGCCTCTGGCAGTGCCTCAATCATGTTTAACAATTCTTCTACGGCATCGTCAGTCAAGTGACCCTCCACGTCTTCCGTGATCGGTGTTGAGTAGTCAAGCAAGAAGTCCCCGTCAGTCTTGAACTTGATGACCGCGAGTTCCCACAGCCCCTCATCGCCCCCGTAGGTATGCTCTCCCTTGACCACCGACGCGCCGTATCCGTTGGCAAAGCGATACAGTTTTTGCACTGCCCCTGATTCCAGCGGACGCGCATCGTATGGCTCGTGAATCTTTCTTATCTCCATCCCAGTCTCCCTTTAACGTGATTGATGTGCGCGAACAGATACTCGCGCTCGGTTGTCGTGCCCTTCTGCTGCTGTAAGATACGCTTGATGTCGCGTATTACTTGCTTAGCTATGTGACTGCTGTTCACTGTGTCCTCTTTGGGTTAAGTTGTTTAAGGGTTTCAAGGTCAGTCACCACCATGTACGCTACCTTGTTCATGTTGACGATGCAGTGTTTGACCTTCTTGCTTGCAGCTTGGCCGCATGGCATACAAGTCTTATAGCCCAACGCCCACCGCGCATGAGCTACCTCTGAGCCACATATGATGCACTCTCGTGTATGTTTGTCTTCAGCCATACCTGAACTCCTAATCAACGTAAATGGATCGGTTAACGCGTAGTCTGCCCTGCTCTGCCCCCGCCTCGTGTGTCTCGATGTCATCGTAAGACTCGCCCACTCGGATGAACTCGTAGGCGTACTTGCAGTCGTAGTCCACCCCGTGCCCACCACAGAACGCTTCTTGATACTCATCGAAGAGTTTCTCCAGTATCTGTATATCGTCGTAGCTCTCGTACCACTTCCAATGCTCTGCCCTGAACTCCACGCCCCACCCATCGTAGTCAAAGTAGTCAGTTAGATTGTCGTTGATACGTTGCCTGATAAACTCTTTGATGATAGCTTTACTCTCTGGCGTGTCTTCCTTGCTGTACATCAACGCCACTACATCTGATCTGTAACCCATGACAAGTCCTCCGCTAAAAAGAAGTCAGCCGCTGTCTCGACCTCGACCTTGACCCCGACTGCATACGCATACGCGCCAAGCCGCACCGTGTCGTACTCCATGCCGTTGCCCCTGACCCAAGAGTATTCCAGCGCATACGGTGTTGAGTGATTGCTGTGCGACTTGCAGTCGAAGGTATCTGCCATCTCGTTCAGGGTACGGTGAAGTAGTAAATAGAACGGATCGTTCTTGTCGCCCCACTTAACGTGGCGTAGCTCGAACATATACCCCCGCCCGTCCACCTCGGTCATGCTGTCAGCAAACCGGTGCATCTCCTCCTTCTCGCGTATGTGTTGTCTAACCCACTCACGAAGTATCGTAAAGCAGGCACGTTGCTCTGCAAGTTGGGCAGACTTCTCCTCTGATCGTATTCTGGAAGTCACCGCGTTGACGTACAACGCGATGACCACATTGGCATCTTTACCCACGTACGTACCCCCCTTCCACGTCCCACGCAGTCCACTCGTTGATACCATGTCGTCCCCCCCACAAGTCAAGTTCCAGTTGTTCCCACGCAGTCAGGTCAGTTGTCGCTAAGAAATCTCTCTCAGCTTGCGCCAACGCTTCGCCCATCAGGTCGGGCATGTCTTCTGTCCAGAGTTCATAGTCGTTAAGCAATTCTTGTTTTACCTTGCCCATGATCTGTTACTCCCTTAAATAATAGAAAACGCTGAGTCGTCGTTGTCGTAGAACCAGTCGGTGTAGCTGTAGATGCTGCCCTCGCTGCTGTGGTATTGCCCGTGCAGGGGTTCCTCTACGTACTCCTCAAGTCCGGCTTCCTCCAGAGATATGAATTCAACTACATCTTCCCATTGCATTTCATCAACTAAGTCGAGCGTTTTCATGATTAACCTTTCAGGTAGGTGTGAATCGTTATTTAGGATTGTTGCTGCCAAGGCTGTGTTGCTTGCTTGATATATTGCCCCTTGACACTATAATTATAGCATTATTTGACATATAAGTCAAGGGAGATAGATGGGTTTTTTGTTGCAGCGAGTGTGATCTGATGTTACTATGTTGATGCTGTTCCCATGATCCAACTACAGGAGGAAGTATGATTTTTAATAATGCTATTGCAATCCCAGAGAAACTGAAGACGAAGGTGCGGGATGTAACCCGTGAGGAGTTTATGAAGGGGTTAGCTGCGATGAAGATTGATACGATGATTGAAGTCCCCGATTCGTACTACAAGTACGCCACGGTCAGGGGCAGGGTGAGTCATGTCAATAAGTGGTTGAAAGGAACTAAGTCGGGGAGGGTTCTGCGCACCACACGGGAAGGGTGTTCTGCTGGCACGATAGTCAAGTGCGAGAAAAGGGAGGGCGCTGTTCTGGATGGGGAAGAATAGCTGGAACAGATTTTGACGAAAGAATGCGGTGTTCCACTGTGTTTTATGTTGAGCGTTCCGGCGATTTGGGGGTTGCCGGAACGATAATAAAGAGGCTGAAAACCCGCATAAAACCTAGATTCTTTCTTTCTTTTTTTAATTATTTATAATATATATAGTAGATAAACGTGTTCTTGTTCCGGTGAAAAATATAGGGTATGGTTAGTCGGAGTGTTTTTCTTGCACTTGCCGAGCCGTTCAAACGATCTGCAAAAAACGTAGTCCTCGCCCATACCATGTGTGGAACATGAGAAAGCAGAGATATACGGTGGAGCATAGAGCCGGTCTAGCAAAACCGTTCCGGCAAATCAGAACGGGCTGAACGGCTGCGCAACAAAACCAGAACAGGGCGTCATTTAAGCAAACGGTAAATGATAGAACCGATTCAGGTACCCCTGAATCGTTATTTAGCGCGCTTGCTTGCCCACGACAATGCGCCCGCGCTCACGCGCGCGAGGACAAAGAACTGGTCTCAAATCAACGGGCGAAAAAAAGGGGAGCCTTTCGGCTCCCCTAGTGGTTACTTCAACCAGACTGCGTTGAAGGCTTCTACCGCACTGCGGTACTTGTCCTCATCCGCAGACTCATCCCCACGAGACTTAGCATTCTTGCATCTTGTTCTCAAGTCTTCATGAGAAGCCTTGACTACTTCAGAGAAAGCCTTTGTTGCTTCCCGCGTCTTTGGTTGCCCAGACTGTTCCCTGATAATTTCTCTAGCCTTGCGCTCTAGCGATTTCACTTTGTCCGAAGCATACTTGCTTGCTGCGTTACGCAAAGGCTTGAGAACATTGTATTTTGCTAAGTCTTCATTTTTCAGGTTACCAAAGGCTTGTTGCGAGAAAGCCGACAAGGCATAGGCTCCGTTCCATTCAACCACTTCCAATGGCTTAGCGTCTTTGGAAAGACTCTTCAATGGTAGCCAATTACCATCAATGCAGGCATATTGCTCTACGGGATGCAATTCGTTATATCGTGCGATATAACCTTCATAGCATTCGCTACGCTCTTCCTTGCTGATTTCTTCAGGGAAATTATTGAAGTTATCAATCGCAAATTGAGCATGAGCCTTGAGAGAATCGTCAACCATTGCATGGTTGTAAGCCATGTCACGGATTGATTTGAACATCACTGTTACTGCGGGCATTGCAGGTTTTTTGGTAGCCATTTGGCTTCCCTTCCATAAAAGCCGGTACACAATATGTCATCCGGTAGAATAGTTATACCTGATACCTCACTTATAAATCAAGCATTCACGGGAGCCTGAAGCCTTACTTAGCGCCCGCGCCCGTTCGCGCGCGAGGACAGATAACTGGTCTCAATTCGCAGGGCGAAAAAAAAGCCCAGACCCGAAAGGGTCTGGGCTTGGTGTTACTTAACTACTTCCATCTTAACCTTGAAAGCTATGATCGCTTGATCAAGGGCTTTCATGTTAGCTGTTGGATCATTACCGCGTGACTCAGCAGTCTTGCAACGCTGTTTCATTGTGTCGAGGGCTTTATCAAGATACTCAGCGAACGACAATGTAGCGGAACGACTAGAGCTTTCAGGGTTCCGTTCTTTTAGAACCTTTCGCGCTGCTGCTTTCAAGTCTGATAAGCAGTTCGAGCAGTACTTATTAACACGGTTCCGAACGTCCTGAATGATCAGGTATAGCTGAGGATTCTCAGACTTCATCGCATCAAACTGTTGCTGAGTGTAACTGAACGCACTTGCCACGCTGACAATGTAGCGTTCTTTTGGCAATTCACCGATAAGCTGAGTGACTGGAATGTAATTACCATCAACTACACCGTACTC
>Ga0255079_1000238_pt1 | contig 14980 bp, 19 predicted proteins | sample Colum_Atlam_RepB_FD_188586 | JGI IMG/M metagenome (GOLD analysis project Ga0255079, IMG submission 188586) | Freshwater microbial communities from Columbia River, Oregon, United States - Colum_Atlam_RepB_8h | ecosystem: Environmental > Aquatic > Freshwater > River | place: USA: Oregon... | reverse complement strand
GGTTGTCAACCCTGAACAGTTCGGTCACGGGCTCAAGTGTATTCAGGGCTTTGGTAATTAGCACTACGGACGTAGTGGAAATTGGCCAGGTATCCCCAAGTCGAACTACCTCGTAGCACGCCTCGTTTAGGGTGAAAACATGAACATACTTGGTACAAAAATTGCAAAGTTTTCTGTTGCTGTCGCGGTTGCGATTTCTCCTGTGTTGGTAGCAGTTTCGCCTGCATCAGCATCGTGCACAGTTACTATTCGCAATACAACGACTTCGGATGATCGCTATACAGACACCGCGCATCAGATTCGATATGAATTTAACTGGACCTGCTCGGAAACAAGCGGTGAGTCTTGGGCAAAAGTGAGTACAAGTAATGCAATGATCGACCGAGCTGGGGATGTCGCTCCAAGTGGTTATGGAAGTGGAATTAACGGATACGGAGGCGGGTTTGGTGGGCTTACCAGCGAACTACAACCTTCAACTACATACTTCGTGCAAGGGTTTGCGAAAACTTCTTCAGGGACATATTCGTCTGAGATTATTGCGATTACGACCACATCTGAAGAAGCTGCTGCACGTAACACCACTACGACAACCAGCCCTGCTCCTTCAAACTCTCCAGATCCGACAACTTCAAATTCTGGAGGTGGCACACCCTCTTCAACGGCCAATACTTCAGCGCCTGCAAACCGAGTGAGTTCGGTAACAACGGTTCAAGATGCAGTTGAAGATGACGGAGTAGAAGATGATTTTGCAGAAATCACCGTGCGGTTAGCAGCCGACAAATTTGACCTTCGAGTTAACTCCAGTTACCCGGAAACTTCAATGGTGATTCGGGCGCGTAAACCCGGAGCACGAGTCATTGTGTGGAACATCGTGACTTCCGCAGATGGCGCTCGTCGAATTTTGACTTCACGAAATCTTTCTGGGTACACGCTCTCATTGCTTGTTGATGATGAAGTGTTTCATCGAGTTCGCGTGAGGTGATTGCGTCCATGTTAAGGCACAAAGTGATACCTATTCGAAGAAAGAAAATTGCCGTTTCTCTTGTTGCCTTGCTTTCCACGTTGACGTACCCAGTTGGAGTCGCTCGTGCAACTTGCACTATTCAAACTTCTCGGTTGCAGCAGATTTCTGAACGTGAGATTCTGGCCATCATTGACGGAAAATGCACAAAAGAAATTGGCGAGTCGGGATATTTCACCAGGATAAGTCCGGATGTATTTGGTGAAGTGATGGCCGTGAGCGGAAATCGTCGAATAGATCAGTATGGCTTTGGCTGGCAGGCTTCTTATGGTTACAACATTGTGTTTCCTGAAAGCAGTGAGACTTACGCAGCTGGAGTTTGGATTGCAGACACAGATGGCATCGTTCACTCATCGGAAATGACGATTCAGAACTCATTTTTTCCGACAACCACAACTTCATCAACGAGTACAACCTCAACGACGATTGCGATGGGTAACCAAAACATATCTGCAACGACAACAAATCAGCAGGCTCCCGCGACAACGCTTTCCGATTTGATTGTTGATGATGGAGCAGAGGATGAATTTGCTGAATTGCTTGTTCGTGCAGTTGGTAACAAATGGGAAATCAAAGCAGATTCGAGCTATCCGAATACTCCGATGACCATGAAATTTCGTAAACCAGGTTCTCGTACCATTAGGTGGAACTTTGTGACGACAACTGATGGAACTCGACGGATTCTGACTAGCCGAAATCTGTCGGGTGGCACATTGATCCTTGTAGTGCAGGGAACTGTGGTTGACCGAATATCTATTGGCTAGGCAGCGCGAAGGGCTCGCCAGATAGCGCGGTAATTGGGGTATTCGTAGATGTCGTTGACGTAACCCGACTTGCGCAATTCGGCGTGATATTTCGGTAAAGACCGAAATGGAATTCCAGCGTCTGTGTGATGCGCAATGTGCCAACCAAGGTTGAACGGCACAAACAAGAAACTTGCAATTGGATGTTGACGTACTGAATGTGTGGTCACTCGGCGGTCGTCGTCTGCACGCAGGCCGCCATGCTCTGCAATAGATCGCAGTCGATTCATTACTCGCCACACCGTCAGTTGAGGAATGAACCAAAACGCTATGTACACGAGTGGGTGAGAAACAAGTGAAATCGAAACGAGCAAGACAACTTGGGTGACGAGAATTTTCGCTTGTGTTCGCTTGCCGAATCCATCTTTGCGAAGTGGATGTCGAAATTGATCCCGGATCATTTTGAAGCCAGTAATACCCAGTGCGTCACGACGCATTTTGCGCCAGAAACTGTCGCTCGTGATTGGGTAGTTGGCATACAGCGGAATGTCGGGTTCGTTTGGTCCGAACTCTTCGCGATGGTGCGCCATGTGCACGTAGCGATATGCATCGGAATTAACAAATGAGAGATAGCCGAGCAACCATCTTCCTGCAAAGTCGTTCAGTTTTCGATTGCTGAACAGCAGACGGTGTACCGATTCGTGCATCATGGCCAGAATTTGCGCATGAGCACGCCCCATCAATACGAAAGTAATGACGTAGGTAAGTGGGTTGTGGAGCGTTAGTGCAGCCCACACGATGGCAATGTTTTGAACATAGATACTGGCTACCGAAATTGCATTGCGAACATTTGGGATGCGACGCAACTCTGTGCGTAATTCTGGTTTTGGGTGACCATTTGGCGTGATCCGCGAAGTAGGCGACACTTCGGTGAATGCAGATACATCAGGAACCATTCCGCCGAGGCGAGGTGATGCCGATGTGCTCATTGAGAACTGTTTACCACTTGCGGTCTACCCACTCCTGAAGGTGAGGGCGTTCGTTGCCAATTAGAGTGTCGAGGCCGTGTCCGGGAAGAACGATGGTGTCGGCTGGAAACGTGAACAGTTTCGTGTCTATGGAATGAATGATGGTGTCGAAGTCGCCACCTTCAAGTGCCGTATTGCCTGGTCCGCCTGGAAACAAAGTGTCGCCGGTAAACAGCAGCGGTGTATTTGCAACAGCGAATGAGATAGAGCCTTCGGTGTGGCCGGGGTTATGAATGGCATGCAATTGAAGTTTTCCTACTTCAATCACTTCAGCGTCATCAATGAACACGTCGTAGCCGACATCTTTCAACCGCGGTGCATCTAATGCGGTAACGGCAACTTCGTAACCTGCTTCACGCATTGCAGGTACTGCTTGAATGTGGTCCCAGTGACCGTGTGTTTCGAGCACGCGTCGCACGCCAAGTGTGCGGCACAACTCCAAGAGCTGTTCATGTTCGTTTGCTGCGTCAATAAGAACTGCTTCGCCAGTGGCTGTGCACCGAATAACAAACACGTTGTTGTCGTATGGTCCGACAACAACCTTGTGCACTTCAACGTTGGTGTCTTTCCAGTGCAGCGTTGCGCTCATGATGAAACGACCTCGAATCCAAGTGAAAGCGCAACGGGTATCTGCGCTGGATCGAAGGTTACAAATGAAACGGGTTGCGGAAGGCGTTGAGCAGCAGAAAGGTGCAGCGCATCGCTGATGTGCAGTGGCTGTTCGCGGATGAGGTGGGATGCATCATCGAGGCAGCGTTGATCAACCGGAACCACTGCCACGTAATCCCATGTATGGCGGATTGCGTCTTCCAGATCGCGGCGAAGAATTGGCTCTTCGGTTAGCCGGTCAATTGCTGCGAGTGCCTCCGTGAGCGCGATTGCGCTGGCGCACCAATGAGGGTCACTCTTCAATGCATCGTGAGTGATATTTCGTGCAGGTCCGGAAATGTGCAATGCAATCAGTGCACTGGTGTCGAGTACAACAGTCATCCGCGCACCTCGCGAAGCAACTGGTCGATGCGTGCTCCGCTATGAACAGAAACTGGTTCGCTCAACACGAAGGCATCTTTTCTGCGTGGGGCAATGAGTGCGGTCTTGGCAATAAGTTCCGTTATAGAAACTTGAGTGCTTGTGGAGTGCAGTGGACCTAAAAGCGCGACGGGTTCTCCGCTCACCGAGATCACAATGTTCTCGCCGGCACCAGCACGCTGAACATATTTTGCAGATTGCTCTCGGAGTTCGCGAATGCCGAGATGCCTTGCGGGTGTTGGCTTTGTCTGTTTGGCCATAAGGACAGGCTAGGCCGAGGCCGCTTGTTTTGTGTACATAGGTGTACACATCTGAATTGGCGCGGTGATGGATGAATGAGCAAGGATGTCCCCATGAACTTTGCATTCACAGAAGAACAAGAAGAACTCCGTAAAACAGTCCGTGCGTTTCTCGACTCTAAGTCACCAGAAACCGCAGTGCGCGAGCAGATGGAAACCGAAAAAGGTTTTGACCCAGCAGTGTGGTCGCAAATGGGTGAGCAGATGGGCCTGCAAGGTTTGTCAATTCCAGAAGAGTTCGGTGGCTCCGGTTACAGCTTCATCGAACAAGGTGTAGTTCTTGAAGAAATGGGACGTGCATTGTTGTGCGCACCGTATTTCTCCACAGTTGTTCTTGCAGCAAACACGTTGTTGCTCAGCGGCGACGAAGCAGCAAAGAAGAAGTCATTGCCAGGAATTGCAAGTGGCGAGTTCACAGCAACTCTTGCAACCACCGAGCCTTCGGGTAAGTGGGATGAAAAGGGAATCACGATGGAAGCCAAGGGCAGCGGAAGTGATTTCACGCTGACCGGCACCAAGATGTTCGTGATCGACGGACATACCGCAGACTTGATTATCGTTGCAGCTCGCACGGGCAAGGGCGTTTCGTTGTTCGCAGTTGATGGCAAGGCAAAGGGTCTTACCCGTACCGCACTTTCCACCATGGACCAAACCCGCAAGCAAGCAAAGTTGGAGTTCAATGCAACTCCAGCAACGTTGGTTGGCACTGAAGGCAAGGGCTGGGACGTGTTGAGCAAAGTGTTCGATCTTGCCGCTGTTGCACTTGCTGCAGAGCAAGTTGGTGGCGCTCAGAAAGTTCTTGAAATGGCAGTTGAGTACGCAAAGGTTCGCGTGCAGTTCGGTCGCCCAATTGGTTCATTCCAGGCAATCAAGCACAAGTGTGCAGACATGTTGCTAGAAGTTGAATCAGCAAAGTCGGCTGCTTACTACGGCATGTGGTGTGCGGCAGAAATGAACGACGAACTTGCTTCGGTTGCTTCACTTGCTAAGGCTTATTGCTCAGAGGCGTACTTCCACGCTGCTGCTGAGAACATTCAGATCCATGGCGGTATCGGCTTTACCTGGGAACACCCAGCACACTTGTACTTCAAGCGTGCAAAGTCAAGTGAGTTGTTGTTCGGTGATCCTTCATATCACCGTGAACTTCTTGCGCAGCGCATTGGCATCTAAGTGAGAAACGCAGCATGTCTGCGATAACACTTCTGTTTGCAGCACTTTCTGCAGTTTCGACGTTTGTCATTGCTGCGGTCGTGATAGGTCGCGAAGCCCATCGTTTGGACGGTGTTGCTCCCCGCGCGGTGTATGACCCAGATGAGGCAACTCGGTACGTGGCCGACCACTTACCCTCAGAAACCCAGTCGCGTTTGACCTTTGACGAACTTCGTAAGTTGCTCGTTTTGCACATGCGGTGGATGCACGACAAGGGCCTGCAGCCTGCTGACGTGATTGATCGCAGGCAAGACATTGATTCAACGCTTGTTGTGGGAGAAGAAACGCTGACGGCGTACCTGATTGGTAAAGCCGAAGAGTCAAAAATTGATGTGCTTGATGACGTTGATCTTGTGCACGTAGTACGTGCACACCTCGACTATTTTGAAGCTATTGGGGCAGTCGGCCCGAGTGCTTCAACCAACGATCTCTGACCAAGCACGTTTTGCTTCCACACCGAGATGTAACGCTCGAGATGTGGGTTGAAATACGGATCATCATCTAATTTGTCGCGCCAGCGCTTGCCGATTGATGCAACTTCAAACGGACGCAGTTTCGGAGAACGGGTTTTTGACTCAAAGTGATACAGCTGCGCATGGGGGGTCCATACGATTCGGTATCCGGCGTCGCGCAACTTCAATCCGAAATCAACGTCGTTGTAGTTGGATGGAAACAGCGTGCACAATCCGCCCACTTCAAGGAAGGCACTGCGCTTAATGAGCACGCATGCAGCAATGACGCCTGAAACCTCACGTTGAACTCGCAGCATGTTCTGCGCACCAACATGCTGTGGCGAACGATGCCTGTAGAGGTCGTAGGGGATTGGGTTCAAAATGTGTCCGGCGCTTTGAATGAGGCCGTCTTCGTACAACAGCATTGGTCCGGCCATGGCAACTTCTGGATCTTCGAGAAGACCCATCAGCGTTTCGATGGCATCGGGCGAAATGAATTCGGTGTCGTCGTTCAGCAGCAAGATGTAGTCGCCTTCAGAATTCACCACGCCGAGGTTCACTTTTTCGGCGAAGTTGAACTCTTGGTCGTACTCCACCACCTTGATCAAGTTTGAGCCAGCGTCAAATATTTCATTGCGCGACTCTTGAGTTGTTTCCTTGTCTAGAACAGCAACAATTTCAAGGTTTTTGTAGGTACAGGTGTGACGTAGCGAACGAATGGCGTGAGCCGCCATGACGATGTTCTTGCCACGAATTTCCTGCACGGTACCTCGCGTAGGCACTATGACGCTGATCTTTGGCTTGCGAGAGACATGTCGATTCACACGCACAACTGGAACATTTGTGTCAATACTGCACTCGGCATTAATTCCTGTTCGAGTGCAATGTTCAGTGACTGCATCAAGGCTTGCGGTTGGTTCTATGCGATCTTGTGTAGATAGGCACAGCACTTCGGCAATTCGGACGGCGTTCTTGCTGTGCTCGGAAAGGCGTAGTGATCGGTCGTGGCTGTGCAGCTTGGAAAGAAATGTTGCACCACCCGCAGAAGCCGCAACGCGGGCTCGTACTGCAACCAAATCGCCGACGTAGTTGTGCGAACGAAGGCGCTCGGGCGACCAGCCAGGGCGGCGCACATTTGTAACTTCTTCGAACCGAGATGGCCTGCCGTGCGAAGAATCGCCATAGATGAAATCAATACCTGGCTGCTCGGTCAGTTTCTGATCGATTACTGCCAAGGCATTGGGGGAAAGTTCGTCTCCCGCACGCAGAAATACCACAACTGCGTGTTCAATCACCACGACGTCACTTCGTGCAATCACGATTGAGCTGGTGCGCATCTTTCGTGTTCGCGTGACCCGCTCATGGTCAAGAGATGATTCGCTAATGATCCAATGGTTTGGAACGATTGAGCTTTCGAGCAGCGAGTTTGCCGTCTTACGAAGTTGGCGAACCGAGCAATGTGCTCCGCTGGTCACAACAATGAACGAGTGTCTCAAGATGCTGCCTTCTTCACGGCGAAGCGAACCCAGCGTGGAGCATGGCGATAGGCAAAACGAACTGGCCGCAACCAGCCTTGGTGCACCCAATCAATTTGCTGCGAAGCCTGGCTTTCGCGCGTGAAGGATTTACTGAAGTGGTAGTCCTCCATCGAGGCATCCTTGCCGTACTTGGCAGCCACCCTCAGTTCTGCGCGGGCACCAAATTCGGCGTCGCGAGCGACAAGTTCTTCAAGTTTTGCGTTCACCGCTGGATCGTGTGACAACGCCATATACCTAAGCCTAATGAGCGAGAAAAGTCCTAGATCATCATGTTCAGTTGACTGACAATTCGCTGTGCGAGCGCAGTGTCGCCAGTAGATGTCCAAGTCAACTCGGTGGATTGCTTTCTGCCAGTAGCGAGTGCTGTAAACACAGTGCTGTCTAACGATATTTCGCACAACAGCTTGGCTGGGGCTGAAGCAACAATGTTTGCGCGTCCTTCAGTAACCGAAATGTAAATGGTGCGTTGCACAGCGCCAGTAATGGTGATTGACACCGACTCGCCCTCTGGGGTGGCAGCGCGCTTACCGACAACGATGGGAAGAGTGCGGATGAGTCGGTCGATGGTGTGTTCTGCACACGGCCCGCCGTGATTGCCCGCAATGTTCAAAGCACGTCGAATATCTTGATCGTGAATCCATAGGTCAAGAATGCGAATGTCGAGGAAATCTCCAAGAGTTCCAGGACCCGTTGGCATCATCATTGGCTTAGCGAAATACTCCGCATCTGCAGTTCGTAGTTGGTTCGCGCGCTCTGCTGCAGTTGCTTTCCACTCGGTAAATACTTCGCTTCCCGCAAGCGAACGTCGTGCATCAATTTCATGTTCGTTGTGTTCGCCGATCGGGTTTTTGATGTAGTCGTACTTCGGCGACTTGTGAGTGGTTGGTGGTTTGCCAAGCAACATATTCTCGATGCCAACGAGGTGCGAAATATTGTCTTGCACGCTCCATCCGGGGCAGTCTGTCGCTGTCTTCCACTGGGGTTCAGTGAGCGGTGCGCACAGTTCGGTTAGTGCATCTATTGCTTGAATGGTTAGCGAAACTTTTTGTTCAATACTCATGTGCGCCTCACAGTGCTGGGTTCTGGACAGTCTTCCATTCGCGTGCTTTGAGGTACGGGTTGAAGACGTTTCCAATGTGTTCAAGGTCTGCTTGGGTCTTTGGTGTCTTGATTTCGTATAAGCCGGGGAAGTGTGCATACGACACCGTCAGGTCCCACAGTTCAATCGCATCGCTTCCTTCTGGTGCTGGAACGACAACGGGACCAAATACTGCACGGCCAGTTGCAAACTTCAGAATAGGAACGCCAAACCCTCCGAGTTCGCTCACTGCAAATTCATGATCGTTGCGCACATCATCATGCGTGCTCGCATCAGCCAACGCATCGCTCCAAGCATTTAGCGGCGCACCAATGTCTGCAAGTAACTGCAGTGCAGTTTCCTCTTCGTATGGTCGTCGACCCTCAATGTGTAACGCATTGCCAATTGCTTCATACCATTTGTCGCACAAATCCATATCGATGCGACGTAGCCACGCACCGATGCGCATTGGTGTCCAACCAAATGAAACTTCGCGCTCCCATGGGTGCTTTTTACCTTCAAGTCGATTGGTCTCTTCCAGGCTGAAGAATTTCCAGTTGATAGCCACGCCGTTTTGGGATCGCACATTGCGAATCCAAAGCGACGTTTGATGGGCCCAAGGGCACATTGGGTCAAAATAGAAGTCCACGGCTGAAACTGACTTCGGGTTGTGCTTCGAGGTCGTCATAGTCTCAGACTAGATTTAATTGGTATGAAACGTCCTAGTCGGTTTGAGCACACACGATTCCTTGGCGATAAGCGCACCCAATTGGTGTATGACCTTGATGAATGGACTGACGAAGCTGTCGTGAATGAGATCTCGGAGAGCGGGGTAGGACTGTGCTTTGGCCCTGACACTCTCGCTGAAGCACGAAATCGCGGCTACACCTTGGCCGTGCCTGGCGTCTCGCGTCGCCAACTTAAGCCACGCGCATAAGTCGTGAGCGCAACCGAAAGCGCTTCTCAGATGAATGGCTCGTTCCTTTCGGGCGGGTTAAACCTTGCGCGATATCTAGTGCAACCGACCGGGAAAACTGGTGCCTTGCCAGCCATGGTGCTGTGTCACGGATTTCCAAGTGGAGGGATTGACGCACGACATTCTGCTGGAACCTTTTCCGAACTGTGTGATCGCGTTGCCAACGAACTTGGTTGGACAGCGATGACATTTACCTTTCGCGGGTGTGCAACTAGCGAAGGCGATTTTTCTATGCAAGGTTGGATTGACGACTTGCGCGCTGCGATTACGCATGTGGTTGCAGAGTCTTCGCCGAGCGGTATTTGGCTCGTGGGCAATAACACAGGTGGATCTCTCGCGTTGTGTGTTGCGGCAGACGACCCACGCGTGAACGGGTGTGCGTTGCTTGGTGCACGCGCTGACTTTGATGACTGGGCAGAACAGCCACGTCGTTTTCTTGAACACTCTCGTGAAATTGGCGCAATACGTCGCCCGAGTTTCCCGCCTTCAGTTGAAGAATGGGGTCGTGAGCTTCGTCGCTTCCGTCCAACCGATGCTGCGCGACGGTTTGCTCCGCGACCATTGTTCTTAATGCATGGTCAGGATGATGACATTGTGCCAACTGCAGATTCGCGAGTGTTGGCACAGGCCCATGGTGCGGCGGAATTGCAAATCATTCCTGGAGCTGGGCACCGACTGCGTCACGATCCGCGGGCGATGGCTGTCTTGCTTGGCTGGCTCGATCGTCAGCGCACACTTGCTGCAATGTAGTTAGTCGTTCTCGGCCTTGCTGTGCCAGTTCCACGCGCTTGAAATGATGTCGCGCAGGTCATGTGTTGCTTTCCAACCAAGCAGTGCTCGAACCAGCGTTGGGTCTGCAAACACTGCAGTTGGGTCGCCAGGTCGACGCTGTGTGATGACGTGAGGAACTTTACGTCCACTTACTTGTTCCGCAATGTCGAGAACTTCAAGCACCGATGTTCCTTTTCCAGTGCCAACGTTGCACGCGAGGCTCTTTCCACCAGTTGCTAAATAGTCGAGCGCCTTAATGTGTGCGTCGGCAAGGTCTTCAACATGGATGTAGTCGCGAATGCATGTTCCGTCTGGTGTTGGGTAGTCGTTGCCGAAAACATTGAGGGGGCCGCTAAATCCAAGAATCGCTTTCATCACCAGTGGCACCAAGTTTTGTGACATGGACCAGTCTTCGCCAATGCTTGAATCTGAACTTGCGCCAGCAGCATTGAAATAGCGCAGGCTTACCGTGCGCATTCCGATGGCCTCGCAACTCGACAGGAAACGCTCCATCACAGCCTTGGTTTCTGCGTACACACTCTCAGGCTGCATGGGGGAGTCTTCGGTAACGGGAACCGAACTTGGGTTTCCGTAAACAGCTGCGGATGATGAAAACACCAAACGTTCAACTCCATTGGCGAGCAATGCACGCACGAGGTTGATAGTTCCAGCAACGTTGTTGTTGTAATAGCGAAGCGGTTGCTCCATCGATTCGCCGACAGCTTTGTATGCAGCAAAGTGAATGACTTCGTCAATGTTGTGCTTCTTGCAGATCTTTTCGATCAGCTTTTCGTCAGAGATGTTGCCCTCAAAAAAGGGGACAGAACCGATTCGGCTTTTCGTGCCCAATTCAAGAGAATCGAGTACCACGACTTCGCGTTGCTGTTGTGCCAACAAGCGCACCGTGTGTGAACCGATATATCCGGCACCACCGGTAACGAGAACAGCCATGCAATAACCCTAACGACTAAATGACTAACGCTTTGGGCGGTCTTTTTTGTCGAGGTCGTTTGCGCGCTGCATTTGTTTGTAGGCACGCACTTTCAGCAAGGTTGCAGCCGAATAAATGTCGGCAACAGAACGGGGTTGATTGTCACTGAATTCACCAGCTTTGATTTTCCAACCCTTTGGTCGGATGCCGAAACGCTTGCCGAGCAATGCAATAAAAATTTCGGTCTTTTCTTCGCCATAACCAGGAAGTTTTCGTAGTCGCGCGCGTAACTCTTCTGCATCTTCAACATCGTTCCAAATGTTTTCTGCTTTGCCTTTGTATTCAGCAGCGATGATGGTGCTCATGTCGTAGATGCGCTTTGCCATGCTGGCGGGGAAGCGGTGAATGGCTGGCTTCGTGCAACACATGGTGACGAATGCATCTGCATCCATCGCAGCAATCTTCTTTGCATCGCAATGACCAATGCGTTGCTTAATGGTGTACGCCCCTGTGAATGCCCACTCCATAGGAACTTGCTGGTCGAGCAACATACCGATCATGAGTGCAAGACCATTGGTGTGCAGCAATTTGTCGGCATCGGGCTTGCCGGTGATGTAGAGCGGTTTTGGGGTTGCGCTTGCAGTAGCCATGGCTACCAGTATCGCCTATGCGTATAGTGCGCCGAGAGTTTCGGTCTGAATTCCATAACGCGTGATTGCTTCGGCCACAACCGATTTGCTGATTTGCCCAGATAGAGCCAATTCGTGAAGCACTGTGACGACAACGTGTGGCATGTCTACTTCGAAGTGATCTCGCAATGCTTCGCGAGTATCGCTCCGACCCATTCCGTCGGTGCCAAGCGGCGTAAACGTGCGGGCTCCCACGTATCGCCCAATCTGTTCGGGAACCGAGCGGACGAAATCGGTGACCGCAACGATCGGGCCACTTGATTCGCTGAGCAATTGCGTAACGCGAGGAACGCGAGGAGTTTCGGTTGGGTGCAATCTGTTCCAACGCTCAGTGACAACTGCTTCTTCGCGCAACGTTTTGTATGACGTGGCCGACCACAGTTCCGCGCTTACATCAAAATGGGCGTGCAATTCTTCGGCAGCTGCACGTGCAGCGGCATGTGCAGAGCCTGAAAACAAAATGGTTGCCTTGTGCTGCGCAGGCTTAGCCTCACTCCACTTGTACAGACCATTCATGATGTCTTGCTCGATGGTTGGCGTTGAAGGACGAACTGGCATCTGATAGTTCTCGTTGTACAAAGTGAGGTAGTAGAACACGTCTTCTGGATTGTTGCCGTACATGCGTTCAATTCCGTGTTTGATAATCGTTGCAACTTCGTAGGCAAACGATGGGTCGTACACCTGACAGAACGGAATAGTTCCAGCGAGCACCAGGCTGTGTCCGTCCTGGTGCTGCAAACCTTCGCCGGCAATGTGGTGCGTCCAGCGGTTGCTCCCATGAGGAATCCGCGAGCGCGCGAGTCGGCGGCTTGCCAAATGAGATCGCCAACGCGTTGGAATCCAAACATGGAGTAGAAGGTGTAGAACGGCACCATTGGTACACCGTGCACTGCGTAACTGGTACCTGCCGCAATGAAGCTGGCCATGCTGCCGGCCTCGGTAATTCCTTCTTCAAGAATTTGTCCAGAAGACGATTCGGTGTAGCTCAGAAGCAGTTTGTGGTCAACAGGCTCATACTTTTGACCTTGTGATGCATAAATCTTGAGTTCAGGGAACAATGCATCCATGCCGAAGGTGCGACCTTCGTCGGGGATGATGGGAACAACGCGTGAACCAAATGCTTTGTCGCGAGCAAGGTTGCGCAGCAGTCGGGTGAAACCCATGGTGGTACTTACTGCTTGTTCACCACTGCCACTATTGAATTCAGCAAAAGCCTGCGGGTCGGGAAGCGTGATTGGTTTGCGCACTGCAGTAGAACGACGTGGAACTGATCCGCCCAATGTGCGGCGACGTTCCATCATGTATTGGTATTCGACACTGTCGTGAGGTGGGCGATAATACGGAGGTTCGTCGGCAAGCAGTGCGCTGTCGGGAATCTCTTCTTCAAGGTGCAACGTGTCGCGAAGTGTGCGCAGTTGCTCGTCCGTCATCTTTTTAATTTGGTGAGTTGCATTGCGACCTTCAATGTCGTGACCAAGTGTCCAACCCTTAACCGTTTTGCACAAGATTGCGGTTGGGCGACCTGAGCCAAGATTTTCGGTAGCAGCTTTAAATGCTGCGTATAACTTGCGGTAGTCGTGACCACCGCGGGGCAATGTACGCAACTGCTCGTCGGAAAGGTGTGACACCATTTCACGCAAGCGCGGGTCTGGGCCGAAGAAATTTTCGCGAATGTAGTTGCCGTCTTCCACGATGTAGCGCTGGAATTCGCCGTCAACAGTTGCGTTCATCTTGTTTAACAACACACTGTCGTGGTCGTTGGCAAGAAGCTCGTCCCACCTGGAGCCCCACACCACTTTGATGACATTCCAGCCGGCACCGCGGAATGTTGCTTCAAGTTCTTGAATGATTTTGCCGTTTCCTCGCACTGGACCATCAAGTCGTTGAAGGTTGCAGTTCACAACAAACGTGAGGTTGTCTAGGTGCTCGCGGGCTGCGAGTGAAATAGAACCAAGAGTTTCAGGTTCATCGCATTCGCCATCGCCAAGGAATGCCCACACGCGACTCTGTGATGTGTCTTCGATCTGACGGTTCTGTAGGTAGCGATTAAAGCGCGCCTGATACAACGCAGTGATTGGCCCGAGTCCCATTGACACTGTTGGGAATTCCCAAAACTCTGGCATCAGTCGAGGGTGTGGATAGCTAGAAAGCCCTTTTCCTTCTCTGCCAATTTCGCGCCGGAAGTGATCAAGATCGTTTTCGTCAAGGCGACCTTCAAGAAATGCGCGAGCGTAAATTCCTGGTGCTGCGTGTCCTTGGAAATAAATGTGGTCACCAGCAGTGCCGTGGTCTTTGCCGCGGAAGAAGTGATTGAATCCAACTTCGTACAACGAAGCCGACGATGCGTAACTTGAAAGGTGTCCGCCAATTCCTTCTGCGTTTGAGTTCGCGCGAACCACCATGACCGCGGCGTTCCAGCGGATGTACGCACGAATGCGGCGTTCAATATGCTCGTCGCCGGGGAACCATGGCTCGTGTTCGCGAGCGATGCTGTTGACATATGGCGTAGAAACTGTTGCAGGAAAACTCACCTGCGCTTCGTGGGCGCGTTCGAGCAAACGCGAAAGCAAATATCGAGCGCGATTCTTGCCATGCGTTTCCACAACAGCGTCAAGCGAATCTAGCCATTCTGCGGTTTCTGTTGGATCAGCATCAGGCAACTGATGTACGGAACCATCAAAGATCATGTGGTCATTCTCGCAGACTTTCCAGTGGGTACCTGTTCGGGGTGTTCGTATCAGCAAGTATCTACCTGATGATTGTGATCTATACGGACGGCGCATGTTCAGGAAACCCTGGTCCGGGTGGCTGGGCATGGGCGACAGCACCCACTGGCGAGCCAAGTGACACAGGTGGAGAAGCGCACACCACAAATCAGCGCATGGAAATCATGGCTGCCATGGAGGCATTACGTGCACACGTGGATCATGAAGGCCCAATTGAAATTCGTTCGGATTCAACGTATGTCGTTCACTGTTTCCGCGACTCGTGGCATGTTGGTTGGAAAAAACGAGGCTGGAAAAACTCGCAGCGCCAACCTGTTGCTAACAGGGATTTGTGGGAACCGTTTATTGAGATGGTGCTCGCTCGAGGCGATGTCACATTTACATGGGTGAAGGCGCATAACGGAGAGCAAATGAATGAGCTTGTTGATGCGCTGGCTGTTGCAGCTTCGTCTGCTTTCCGACATGAGTAGTACTGCGGAGTGGGTGCGAA
>Ga0255079_1000221_pt1 | contig 15490 bp, 12 predicted proteins | sample Colum_Atlam_RepB_FD_188586 | JGI IMG/M metagenome (GOLD analysis project Ga0255079, IMG submission 188586) | Freshwater microbial communities from Columbia River, Oregon, United States - Colum_Atlam_RepB_8h | ecosystem: Environmental > Aquatic > Freshwater > River | place: USA: Oregon... | reverse complement strand
AAACGCTCTCGGTCACGACGAAGATGACGCCGTCGAGGGCCGGCTCCTCGTGGAGCATCAATTCCAGCGCGTCGAGGTCGTTATGGGCGAAGCGCCGCAGGCGTGCCCCGGATTTGAGGATCCCGTCCAACATGCTCGCATGGACCAGCCGGTCGGCCAGCACGAGGTCGCCCTTCCGCGGCAACCCACCGAGCACCGCGGCATTGGCGGCGTAGCCGGTGTTGAGGACCAGCGCCTGTTCGTACCCCTGCCATTCGGCCAGGGTCCGCTCGAGCTGCTGGTGCAGTTCGGTGTAACCGGTGACAAGCGGCGAGGCGGACGACGAGGCGCCCCACGCGTGGAGGGCGGCGGTGGCGGCGGCGACCACGGCGGGGTCGCGGGCAAGCCCGAGGTAATCGTTGTCGGCGAGGTTGACGCGACGGTCGTCCGCGGCGCGCGCGACGAGCCGGCGGCGCAGGGCGGAGCCCTCGCGCTGCAGCAGTGACTGGCGCAGGCGTTGGAGGAGCGCCGCGTTCATCGCGGCAGGAAGTGGAAGCGGACGGACTTCGGACCCCGGCCGGATTCGCCGAGCAGCGGGATGCCCGCGGCCGCCAGCCCGGCACGGTTGCTCGCGGCGACCTCCTTCGACGGCTTCTTCGGCGCGTTGAGCCAGACGCCCACCGGACCGTCGTAGCGCCGACGCAGGTAGGCGATGGCGAGGCGGGACTGGTTGATCGCGCCCAGGCGGTCCGCGACGACCACCACGGCGACCGTCGGGCGGAGCGCCGCGGCGAAGTCGGCCCAGTCCTTACCGGAAGGGTCGAGCGGCACGGCGACGCCGCCGGCGCCTTCGACGACGCGGCACGGCGCGGGCGGGAGCGCCCGGTAGAGCTTGAGCAGCGTCGCCAGGTCGACCTTCTTGCGCGCCTGCTTCGCGGCGGCGAGCGGCGCGATCGGCCGCGGCAGGGAAATCAGGGTGTGCGGCTCGGCCCACTTGCCCGCGGCCTTGGGGGCGTCGGACGGACGCCCGTGGCCCGCCCCCGATTCCACCGGCTTAATGACCTGCGTGAATCCGTCTCGGGCGAGGCGGCGCGCGAGCAGACCGGCGACGTGGGTCTTGCCCACGCCGGTATCGCTGCCGGTGACGAAGACGACGGCCATGTTACTTGCAGCCGCAACCGCCGGTGCCGCAGGACTCTTCGGCCGCGTTCGCGGCGGCGAACTCCGCGACGCTCGGCCAGGGCGCCGGCTGGGCGGCGGCCGGGGCGATCTCGCCGCGGTGGATGCGGCGGGCCTCGTCCGGATGCATCGGGTGGAGACCGAGGCGCTTCATCAGGTTCATATCCTCCTCGATGTCCGGGTTGCCGGTGGTGAGGAGCTTCTCGCCGAGGAAGATCGAGTTGGCGCCGGCCAGGTAGCAGAGCGCCTGGGTCTCGTCGTTCATGCTGGCGCGACCGGCGGAAAGGCGGACCATCGCCTTCGGCATCAGGATGCGGGCGACGGCGACGGTGCGGACGAACTCGATCGTGTCGACGAACTTGCGGCCGGCGAGCGGCGTGCCTTCGACGGCCACGAGCGCGTTGATCGGCACGGAGTCCGGCTGGGGGTCGAGGGAGGCCAGTTCGACGAGCATCTTCAGGCGGTCGTCGACGGTCTCGCCCATGCCGATGATGCCGCCGGAGCAGACCTCGAGACCGGCCTTGCGGACGTTGGCGAGCGTCTGGAGACGGTCGTCGTAGGTGCGGGTCGTGATGATCTTGGAGTAGTGCTCGCGCGAGGTGTCGAGGTTGTGGTTATACACGTCGCAACCGGCCTGCTTGAGGCGGGCGGCCTGCGCTTCGCTGACCATCCCGAGGGTGCAGCAGACTTCGAGGCCGAGTTCCTTCACGCCCGAGACGGTGTTCAGGACGCTGTCGAACTGCTTGCCGTCGTTCACGCGGCGCCAGGCGGCGCCCATGCAGAAGCGGGTCGCGCCGCCGGCCTTGGCCTTGCGGGCGTCGGCCAGGATGGCCTGGGTCTCCATCAGGGCTTCGCTCTCGAGGCCGGTGTTGTTGTGCACCGACTGTGGGCAATAGGCGCAGTCCTCGGGGCAGGCGCCGGTCTTGATCGACTTGAGCGTGCAGAGCTGCACGCCGGCCGGATCCTGGTGGGCTTGGTGGACTTGCTGCGCCTTGAAGATCAGCGTGTTGAGCGGCAGGTCGTAGAGCGCGCGGGCGTCGGTGAGGGTGGGCATGGAGTTAGAAGGTGTTGGCGGTTGGGGGTTGGCGGTTGGGAAAGGGTCGAGAGGGAGTACCGGGTCGAGTGCTGAGTCGAGTGCTGGGTCGGTGGGATGCAGTGGTTATGTTGGTTCTTTTTGTATTTCCTTCGATTCAGCACTCTGCACTCGATTCAGCACTCTGTAATCTTCGGCTTGATTCAGCACTCAGTACTCCAAGCCCGTCAGGGCTTCCTCCATCGCGAGGCGGACGGCGCGGACGAGGTGCTTCACTTCGTCGGCTTGGATGGAGATGGGCGGGACGAACAGGAGCGAGTCGCCGAGCGGACGGATGATGAGCCCATGGCGGCGGGCGGCGAGGGCGACGCGATAACCGGCGCGGGTATCGGTCGGCCACCGGTCGGCCTGGGCAGGCTTGAATTCGACGGAGCCGGTCAGGCCGAGTTGGCGGAAGGTCCGCACGTGAGGGTGGCCCGCGAACGCGGCCTGCATCTCCTGACCGAGAAGCTGGACGCGGGCGGCGACCTGACCGGAGGCGAGCAGGGGCTTGAGTTTGCGGAGCGAGGCGCGGGCGACGGCGCAGGCGAGCGGATTGCCCGAGAAGGTGTGGCCGTGGAAGAAGGTCTTACCTTCGGAGAACTTACCGAGAAAGGCCTCGTGGATCCGCTCGGAGGTGAGCGTCGCGGCGAGCGGGAGGTAGCCGGCGGCGAGGCCCTTCGCGAGGCAGAGGAAATCAGGGACGACGCCCTCGAGCTCGGCGACCGTGAGCGCACCGATGCGGCCGAAGCCCGTGAAGACTTCGTCGAGGATGAAGTGCACGCCATGCTTCCGGCACAGGGCCGCGACGGCGGCCACGAAGCCGGCGGGCTGCTGGACCATCCCGGCGGACCCTTGCACGCGGGGCTCGAGGATCACGCAGGCCGTCGTGGCGGCGTCGCGGATGAGCAAGGCCTCGAGTGCGGCGAGCGAGGCGGTGGCGTCGGAACAGGACACCTGTCCGCCGCACTCGGAGTGCTTCGGCGCCGGGAAGGTCTGCGCGGCGAAGAGCCAAGGATTGAACCGACGGTGGAATTCGGAGCGGGCGCCGACCGCCATCGTGCCGAAGGTATCGCCGTGGTAGGCGCCTTCCATCGAGATGACCCCGCGCTTGGCGTCCTGCCCGACGAGTTGCCAATATTGGAACGAGAGTTTGAGGGCGACCTCGATGGCGTTGCTGCCGTTGTCGGTGAAGAAACACCGGGGCAAGGCACCGCCGCTCAGACCAGCGAGGTCCTCGGCCAGCTCCGTCGCGACCGGGTGGTTCAGGCCGAGGAGGGTGACGTGCGCGACCTGCTCGAGCTGCTCGCGCAAGGCGCGGTTCAGGTCGGGGTCGTTGTGTCCATGGACGTTCGTCCAGACCGAGGCGTTGCCGTCGAGGTAACGCTTCCCTTCCCCGTCGATCAGCCAAGAACCCTCACCCCGCACCAGGTGGAGCCGGGGATTGTCCAGGTACTCCTGCATCTGGGTGAACGGGTGCCACCCGAAGCGCCGGTCGGCGGCGTCGAGGGCGTCCAAACCGGACGGGTGGGCTGCGGTGGCAGTCGGCACCCCCCGGTTCTAAGCCCGGCCTAGGCCATTGTTAAGCCCGAAGTGGGGGGAGGTTTACAATAGGATAGCGGTTAGGGGTTAGCGGTTGGCGATTGGGGAAAGAAAACTGCCCCGCGCATGACCTCTCACCTGGCTTCATCGTATCTCCCGAGCCCTAGCCCAAGCCCCGGCCCTCATCGCATCTCACCGAGGCCTTCCTGTAAGTTTGACCCTTCACCTTCGCAGCCTATAACCGACCCATCCCCATGCGCGCTCCCTTGACGCTGCTTTGCTGCCTGCTGGCGCTCGCCACTTTGAGCGGTGCCGAACCTGATCCGCACCAGAAACTTTACGATGAGGCCAGGCGGGTCGTCCAGGGCCTGCAGGAAAACGTGTTGCCCGCCCCCAACCCGGATCAGGAGACCGAGGCGGAGCTCCTGCAGGCCATGGCGCACGGGGATAAGGCGGTCGACCCGGCCTTCTGCCGCCGCCTCGGTCTGGATGAACTCACCGACCGGCTTTTGCCGGTGCTGGATGCGCCCTTCCGCACCGATAACGTCGGTGGGTCGATCGCCGCTTCGCGGCTTTTCCTGATGCGCGGGCATAAACTCTGCCAGGAAGGCAAGGTCGCGGAAGGCCAGGCTTGGCTGCTGAAGGCCCATCGGATGGCTCGCCGCCCAGAGGCCGACGGCAACTTGCTGCGCCTCCTTACAGCGATCGCCTTGGAGAACATCGCCCTCTCGGCGGACGGCGCCTACGTCGGGACATGGTCGCAGGGGGAGAGCCAGGCCTTCATGCGCGCGCTCGAGGCATTACCGCCGCTACCGGGGCTCCGCCACGCGGTGCTCAACGACGACCTCTCGCTGAACGAACCCACCCGCTTCCGGACGTTGCTGCCGAAGCTCAAGCCGTTGACCTCGGCGGAACGCCGGAAAAAGTTGGTGGAACACTTCCCGGGCATCCAGAACTTCGAGCCGGAGTTCCTGCTCTACTATGAGGGGATGATCGACAACCTGACGCCCGCGGGCTGGGACAGCTTGCTGCAGGACATCGCCGGCGAGCTCGAACCGTTGGACCCGGAGAAGCTGCGCGCGTTCAAGGCCCGCGTGATGGCCGCCAAGGATTTCGCGAAGTATCCATCGAAGGCGTCGAACGGACCGACGACCCCGATGAAGAAGGCCGAGGCTTTCTACCTCGCGCTCTTGGGCGCACCCATCGAAAGGACCGCAGCCATACGCTTGGACCTGGACCTGAAAACCCGGCTACTCAAGGTCGCCCTGCAAAAAGGCGCCGCCTTCGATGCCGGCGATCTCGCCGGGCTGAGCTCGGTCGAACATGGGCCGCTCAAGCTCGGGATCGAGGAAGGCGGCAAACGGCGGGCGGTCTTGGCCGGCGAACGCGGACACGACTTCATGTCCCTCGAACGCAAACGATGAGACGGGCTGGAGGAATGCCGGGTCGAGTGCGGCATCGATGACGGAGTACGGAATTAAGTAGAGCGTACTGATTACGGAGGGCTGAAACGAGGAAATCGCGGAGCCTCAAGACCAAGCCAACCGCGCCCACACCCTCGACCCAGCACCCTGCTGCCCGTAATCAGTAATCTGTAATCAGCACTCCGTAGTCCGTACTTAATTCAGCCCTCGACCCAGCACTCGATGCTGAAATCGACTCGGCACGCACCCTGTACTCAATTCAGCACTTTCACTTGAGCAACTCCTTCACCTTGCCCTCGATGGCGTCGGTCCAGATCTGGTAGCCCTTCTCGTTCGGGTGGAGCAGGTCGGGCATGATGGTCTTGGACAGGGTGCCGTCGGCCTCGAGGAACTTGGCGCCGATATCGAGGAAGAAGACCTTCTTGTCGTCGGCGAAGCCCTTCACGATCGCGTTGGTGGCCTCGTTCTGCTGGCGGAACTTGTCGTTCTTGTCGGCGCCGCGCGGGAAGATGCCGAGGACCAGGATCTTGGCGTCGGGGCACTTCTGCTGGAGTTTGGCGAGGATCGCCTTGATGCCGTCGGCGGTCTGCTGGGCGGTGCACTGGTAGACGGCGCCGCCGATTTCCTTCTGGGGGCGGCCCTGGTGGCCGGTGTTGTTCGTGCCGATCATCAGGACGACCGCCTTGGGCTTGAGGCCGTCGAAGTTGCCGTGCTCGAGGCGCCACAGGACGTGCTCGGTGCGGTCGCCGCCGATGCCGAAGTTGGCGGCCTTGAGCGGAGCCCAGGTCTTTTCCCAGATCGCCTTGCCCTTGCCGTCCCAACCGTGGGTGATCGAGTCGCCGAGGAAGACCAGCTGGGCCGCGCCCTGCTTCGAGATCGCGTTGAAGGATTCGTGGCGCTTCTCCGTGCCGGGGTGGAGGACCGGCTGGAGGGCGTAGTTGGTCTCGGCGGCGAGCGGGAGGAGCGAGGCCGCGAGGGCGAGCAGGGGGGCGATACGGTTCTTCATGGGGGTAGCCGCAGGATTGCGCGGGTCCCGACCGTGGCAATCCCAACCAAGGCTAGGTTTGCCAGAACCCGGGGAGCGTCCCGTAATCCCCTTACCCCATGCGCCCCCTCCCGCTCCTGCTCGCCCTGCTCGCCGGGCTCACCGCCTGCCAACCTTCGGTCAGGGGTCCCGCCGACCTCGCCCCGGTCCCGGCCCTGACCGCGGAGCAGGCCACGGAATACAAGCTCGACCCAAAGTTCTACCGCAAGGCCACGCTCGCGGAAGGTATCCTGATCGCGACCTCGGGCAAGGTGGCCGACCACACGCACCGCGAGGCCGCCTACCAGTTCAGCCAGGTGATGCGCACGCTGCGACCGGACGTCGCCGCGCGCATCCGCGAGAAGAAGGTCCTGTGCGTGATCGTGGCGCACGATGAGCTGACCTCCGACGTGCCGCAGTTCGCCTCCGACAAGAAAGGCAAGGAACTGGACTTCTATAACTGGCGCCAGCGCGGCTTCCTGACCCGGGTCGACGGCCGCCAGGTCGTGCTCTTCGCCGAGGAGGACGTGATGGAGTACGAAGGGGGTATGCAGGCGGAGAGCATCCTCATCCACGAGTTCGGCCACGTCATCCAGGGCGCCGGCTTCACCCCGGAGCAGCACGCCCGGGCCAAGGCCGCGTTCGCCCAGTCGAAGGAAGCCGGACGCTACCAGGACGGCTACGCCGCGCAGCGCTTCCGGCGCGTGCAGAGCGCCACCCCGGTCAGCCTCCTCGACGCGCTCGTCGCGGCCTTCCCCGACCAGCCGCGGGCCTTCCTGGCCAAGTGCCTCGACGCGGGCGACATCCTCGTGAACGGCCAGGCCAGCCACGCCCGGGTGACCGTCACCAAGGATGATAAGGTGCTGATCGTCTTCGGCGGACCCAAGCAGTGCTACGCGGCGACCAACCCGGCCGAATACTGGGCCGAAGGCGTGCAGGACTGGTTCGACACCAACCGGACCATGGACCACGACCACAGCCTGCTGCGCACGCGCGACCAGCTCAAGGCCTACGACCCGCCGCTCGCCGCGCTCTGCGCCGAGGTCCTGGGCGATACCCCCTGGCGGTTCGTCTCACCGCGGCTGCGGGCCGGCCAAGGGCACCTAGCCGGCTATGACCCAACCACCGCCCCGAAGGTCGCGAAGCTCCCGCACATCGACGCCGCCGCCCAGGACTACTACGATACTTACTGGAAGGACTACTGGCGGCGCCTCCACGCCAAGCACGACGCCCCCGCGGCGAAGTGAACAAAAAGGCCGCCCCGATGGGCGGCCTTTCGATGCGGTCATCCGGACCTCGGCTTATTCGAAGTCGTAGATCTTCACCGAATCCCAGTAGGCCTTGCAGTCGGCGATGAAGGCTTGGTGGATCGGGTCGACCTGGTAGGCGTCGTGGTCGGCGTGGTTCTTGAAAACGAAGAACTCGGCGAAGTCGTAGGCGGTGTCGATAATCGGGCGGACGGCATGCTTGCTCGGGACGCCGACGTAGCCGCTGTGGATGCTCTTGATGGCGAGGAGGCCGCGGAGCTTGGTCTCGAACTCCGCGCGCTGGGCGGCGGTGATATCCTTTTTCAGGTAGAAGAAGACGACGTGGTGGAACATGGGAAGGCGAGGTTTGCGGAAGCGGCGGGGGAAGGGAACAGCAAATTACCTGCGGAAGAGGTCGAGCAGGGCGGCCGTGACGAGGGCGTGCCCGGCGGCGCTGGGGTGGTTGACCTGCGACATCAGGTCCTTGAGGGGCGTGCCGGCGGCGACCTTGGCCTTGAAGAGCGCGAGGCTATCGACCAGCAGGACGCCATGCTCCTTGGCCAGGGCGCGGACCTGCTCGGCGTGGAGGTTCAGCGGGTCCTTGGGGTCGTCGAGCTTGGCCGACTGGTCGGGGGTCGGGGTCAGCAGGATGACCTGGATGCCGGCGGCCTTGGCGGCGACGATCATGGCCGACCAGTTCGCCTTGGCCTTCTCGAGCCCGAGGCGGCGGTCGTTGAGGGAGTAGTCGATCGTCACGACGGCCGGGCGCAGGGCGAGGACGTCGCGCTCGAAGCGGGCGGCCCCGCGGTCGGAGGCCTCGCCGCCGATGGCGGTGACGATGACGTTGAGCACGGCGTGCGGGAAGCGGGCGCGCAGGCCGGCCTGCAGGCCCGCGGGGTAGGCCTCGTTGGCGTGCACGGCGGGCGTCACGAAATAGCCGGCGGGCACGCTGTGGCCGTGGCACACCAGATGGATCGTGCGGTTGCGCGGCCACTTGAGCTCGAGGGCCTGCACGACGGGGGCCAGCGGGGCGGCGGGCGCGGGTTCGGCCGCGTTCAGGGGAAGGCCGGCGAGGAGCAGCAGGGGTAGCCAGGGGCGCATGGGTCCTTTCTACGCGGCGGGCCCGAGCTGGAAAGCGCAAAGGGTTTCGCCTTCCCCCGCCCCGCCCCTGCCCTCATAAAAATCCTACGGATGGCGCACCTCCTCGGCATCGACCTCGGCACCACGACCACGATCGTGGCCCGGATCGGCGCCGACGGCGCCCCCGAGCTGGTGCGCGACTGGGAGGGCGAACCCATCACGCCCACCGCGGTCGCGTTCGAGACCGTCAACCACGTGGTGGTCGGCCGCGAGGCCCGCGCGATGGCCGACGATGGCGAGCACGTCTTCCTCGAGTTCAAGCGGGACCTCGGCACGGGCGTCTCGCACCCCGCCTTCGGCCGGCGCGTGACCCCGCTCGACCTCTCGGCGCTGATGCTGCGCAAGGTCCGCGAGCACGCCGAGGCGGCCCACGGCCCGGTCGACCTCGCGGTGATCACGATCCCGGCCAACTTCACCAACGCGGCCCGCGAGGCCACGCTGGAGGCCGCCCGGCGCGCGGGCTTCGGCGCGGTGCACATGATCAACGAGCCGACCGCGGCCGCCCTCGCCTACGCGCGCGGCCAGCGCCAACCGCTCGACGGGCTTTACGCGGTCTTCGACTTCGGGGGCGGCACCTTCGACGTCTCCCTGGTGCGCGCGAAGGGGCTGGCCGTGGAGGTCGTCTTCACCGAGGGCGTGCAGCGGCTCGGCGGCAAGGATTTCGACGCGAAGCTGACGGCGCTGGTCGCGGGCAAGTTCCGCGCGGCGACGGGCGACGACCTGCGCCCGGGCGACTGCGAGTTCGACAAGGCCGACGCCGAGGCGCTCAAGCACCGCCTGTCGGCCCGCGAGTCGGTGCGCCTGCCGCTGCGCTCGTCCCGCCATGGCCGCGTGGCGGTCACGGTCGCGCGCGCGGAATTCGAGGCGGCCATCGCGGGCCTGGTGGCCCAGGCGGAGATGGCCTGCGAGGGCGTGCTGCTGCGGGCCGGCGTCGACCGTTCCGAACTGGCCGGGGTCTTCCTCGCCGGCGGGACGTGCCGCGTGCCGGCGGTCCGCGCGGCGGTGGCCCGCGTCTTCGGCCGCGAACCGCTGCTGCGCGACCCCGACACCGCCGTGGCCCTAGGCGCGGCGCTCTACGCGGCGCACAAGGCGGACCCGGCCAAGCTCTCGCCGGGCCAGCGCCGCCAGGCCGCGGCCATCGCCTTCCAGGACATCGCCCCGCACTACTACGGCACGCTCTCGGTCGACGACGACGGGCTGCTCGAGAACAGCGTCATCATCGCCAAGGGCGAGAAGCTGCCCGTCTCCCGGACGCGCACCTACTACACGGTGGAGGACGACCAGCGCGTGCTGACCTGCGAGGTCACGCAATCGGCCATCCCCGAGTCGGACCCGACGTTGGTGCTGCGGATCGCCGAGGTCGAGATGCCGCTGCCGGCCGGGCGCGCCGCGGACCAGCCGATCGAGGTGACCTTCGCGTACGACCTCAACGGCATCATGCGCGCGGAGTTCCGCGACCTCGGGACGGGCAAGCCGCTCGTCATCGAACTGCGCGACAACGGGGCCGGCCGCGGCTCGCTCAACGTCGCCAAGGTCGAGCTGGGCTGAACGATGCGCGACTGGCTGATCCCGCTCGCGCTGGCCGGCGTCCTCGTCCTGGTGGTCTCCGCCTGGCTGGCCTTCCGGCGGCCGCCGGCCCGCGCGCGGCGGGCGATGCACCGCACCGGCCTGACCGCGGCCCCGGCCGGATCGAGCGACGCCGACCGCGTGGCCTGGGTGCTGGGCAAGCTGACCGGCGCACCGCCCCGCCGGATTCCCCGCGACGGCGTGCTGCGCGACGTGTTGGGCAAGGTCGCGGCGGAGGATTTCCTGGCGGCGGCCGGTCGGGAGTTCGGGACGGAACTGACGCTGGAGGAGGACCGGCTCGGCATGACGGTCGCGCAGTTCGCGGCCTACGCGGCCCACGTACGCCGCGGCCGGCGGAAACCCAAGGCGGGCGGACGCAAACGCTCGCCGCGGACGACGGGCGACGTGCTCGACCGGCTGGACGCGCCGCTGCTGGCGCTGGCGAGCGAGCTGGGCCTGCGCCGCGACTGGGACCTCGACCAGGCCCGCCGGCACGTGACGAAGGAATACCTGCGCTGGAACGCGCGGATCCACCTGGCCGCGCGCGAGGAGGAACGCGCGTCCGTGCAGGCCCGGCTCGAGGCGATCGGACGGCTCCGCGAGGCGCTGACCCCGGCCCGGCGCTGAAGCGTCCTTGCCTCCGGACCGGGGAGCCCCACGCTGGCGGCCCTCCGCATGCAGGCCCTCGTTCCGCTCTTCCCCGAAGTCACCGCCGCCCAGTGGGACCAGCTCACGGCCATGGCCGCGCTGCACCGCGAGTGGAACGAGAAGATCAACCTGGTCTCGCGCAAGGACATCGAGCACCTCGAACGCCACCACTACGCCCCGTGCGTCGCGGCGGCGAAGTTCCTCAAGCTCATGGACGGCTGCCGCGTCATGGACGTCGGCACCGGCGGCGGCTTCCCGGGGCTCATCCTCGCCGTCCTCTACCCCAAGGCCCGCTTCACGCTGGTCGACTCCGTCGGCAAGAAGATCACGGTCGTCGAGGACATCGCCGCCCGCCTCGGCCTCAAGAACGTCGACGTCAAGAACGCCCGCGCCGAGACGATGAACCACGAGCATGACTTCGTGACCGGCCGCGCCGTGGCGGACCTCCGGACCTTCGTCCACAACACCCGCCAGCTCCTCTGCAAGGGCCAGAAGCATTCCCTGCCCAACGGCATCCTCTACTGGCAGGGCGGCGACCCCGCCGAGGAGGCCGCCAAGTCCCACCTCAACCCCGTGTTCAGCTTCGAACTGCGCCCCCTGCTCTGGAACGACGAGAAATTCGAGGGCAAGCGGATCGTGCTCTACCGCACCCAGGACCTGCTGCGGTGCAAGAAGCCCGACGCGCCGGGTATGACCAACTAGGCCCGCCCCGTGCCTTGACCCTTGGGCGACAACCCCCACGTTAGGGGGCGATGTCCAGCCAGCGGCTACCATTGAATCCGGCCGGGGAGCGCCTCGAGGCCCTCCTCCGCCAGCGCATCGTCTACCTCGACGGGGCGATGGGCACCATGATCCAGCAGCTCAAGCTGCAGGAGGCGGACTACCGGGGCGAACGCTTCAAGGACCACCCCGGCCAACTGAAGGGCAACAACGACCTCCTGGTCATCACCAAGCCGTCCGTCGTCCGCGACATCCACCGCGCCTACCTCGACGCCGGGGCCGATATCCTCGAGACCAACACCTTCAACGGCACGTCCATCGCGATGGAGGACTACGCGATGACCCACCTCGTCCGCGAACTGAACGTCGCCGCGGTCAAGGTCGCCCGCGAGGCGGTCGACGCCTTCAAGGCCGCCAACCCGGGCAAGGACGCCTTCGTCGCCGGCGCCATCGGCCCGACGAACAAGACGCTGTCGATGTCCCGCGACGTCAACGACTCCGCCAAGCGCGACGTGACGTTCGTCCAGGTGCGCGACGCCTACCGCGAACAGGTCGACGCCCTGCTCGACGCCGGCGCGGACCTGCTGCTCTGCGAGACGGTCTTCGATACGCTGGTGCTGAAGGCGGCCCTTTTCGCCATCGACGAGGCGTTCGCGGCCCGCGGCGCCCGCGTGCCGCTGATGATCTCGGGCACGATCACCGACCAATCCGGCCGCACGCTCACGGGCCAGACGACCGAGGCCTTCTGGAACTCCGTCCGCCACGCCCAACCGGTGAGCATCGGCATGAACTGCGCGCTCGGCGGCGAGCAGATGCGCCCGCACATCGCCGAGCTGGCGAAGAAGGCCGACATCTACGTCTCCTGCTACCCGAACGCGGGCCTGCCCAACCCGCTCTCCCCGACGGGCTTCCCCGAAGGCCCCGAAGACACCGCGGCCATCCTCGAGACCTTCGCCCGCGACGGCCTGGTCAACATCCTCGGCGGTTGCTGCGGCACCACGCCCGGCCATATCGCCGCCATCCGCCGGCGCACGGAGAAGCACCCGCCCCGCGTCCCCGGCGAGGTGCGCCCGGCCCTGCAGCTCGCGGGCCTCGAGGCGCTCAACATCGTCGGGGGCCCCGGCGCCTTCGTGAACGTCGGCGAGCGCACCAACGTCGCCGGCTCCAGGATCTTCAAGGGCCACATCGAGAAGGGCGACTACCGCGCCGCCCTCAGCGTGGCCAAGCAGCAGATCGAAGCCGGCGCCACGGTCATCGACATCAACTTCGACGCGGGCCTGCTCGACGGCGTCGCGGCGATGACGCGCTTCCTGAACATGGCGGCGACCGAGCCGGACATCGCCCGGGTGCCGTTCATGATCGATTCGTCGAACTTCGACATCATCGAGGCCGGCCTGCACTGCGTGCAGGGCAAGGCCATCGTGAACTCGATCTCGCTCAAGGAAGGTCATGCGGAGTTCGTCCGCCGCGCCCGCCTCTGCCGCCGCTACGGCGCCGCGATGATCGTCATGGCCTTCGACGAGAAGGGCCAGGCCGCCACCTACGAGGACAAGGTCCGCATCTGCGTGCGCGGCTATGGGATCCTCACGCAGGAAGCCGGCGTCGACCCGCAGGACATCATCTTCGACCCGAACATCCTGACGGTCGGCACGGGCATGAAGGAGCACAACCGCTACGCCCTCGACTACATCGAGGCCGTCGCGGAGATCAAGCGCCGCTGCCCGGGCGCGCGCACCTCGGGCGGCCTCTCCAACGTCTCGTTCGCCTTCGCCGGCAACAACAAGGTCCGCGAGGCTATCCACTCGGTCTTCCTCTACCACGCGATCAAGGCCGGCCTCGACATGGCCATCGTCAACGCGGGCATGCTCGAAGTCTACACCGAGATCGACCCGGAGCTCCGCGAGCTCGTCGAGGACCTCGTCCTCTGCCGCCGCGAAGACGCGACCGAGCGCCTGCTGGACGCCGCCCCGCGTTTCGCCGGCGCCAAGACCGAGGTCGACCATTCGAAGAAGAACGAATGGCGCAAGCTCGACGTCGACGCCCGACTTTCGCACGCCCTGGTGAAGGGCCTCGACGAACACGTCGTCGCCGACACCGAGGAAGCCCGCGTGAAGCTGGGCCGCCCGCTCCTCGTCATCGAAGGCCCGCTGATGGATGGCATGCGCGTCGTCGGCCAGCTCTTCGGCGAGGGCAAGATGTTCCTCCCCCAGGTGGTGAAGTCGGCCAAGGTCATGAAGACCGCAGTCGCCCACCTCGAGCCGTTCATGGCCGCCGAGAAGGTCGGCGGCTCCACCCAGGGCTCGTTCCTCATCGCGACCGTCCGCGGCGACGTCCACGACATCGGCAAGAACATCGTCGGCGTCGTCCTGGCCTGCAACAACTACGCGGTCGCCGACCTCGGCGTGATGACCCCGACCGAGAAGATCGTGTCCGAGGCCCAGCGCCTGAAGCCCGACTTCATCGGCCTGTCCGGCCTGATCACGCCCTCCCTCGACGAGATGGTGAACGTGGCCCGCGAGCTCAAGCGCGCCGGCATCAGCACCCCCCTCCTCATCGGCGGCGCGACCACCTCCAAGGAACACACGGCCATCAAGCTGGCCGAGCATTACGACGGCCCGATGGTCCACGTCGGCGATGCCTCGCTGGTCACCACGGTCTGCAGCGACCTCCTCAACCCCGCCAAACGCGAAGGGTTCGTCAGCGACCTGCGCACCGAGCAGGCCGAGATGCGCGAGGCCTACGACAAACAGCAGCCCGCCGTGGTCATCCCGCTGGCCGAGGCACGTAAGCGCCCGCTCATCACGACCGCCCCGGTGCAGCCCGCCCCGCGCAAGCCCGGCGTGACTCTCTTCGAACGCATCGACCCCGCCGCCGTGGCCGAGATCATCGACTGGACGCCGTTCTTCGTGACGTGGTCGCTCAAGGGTTCGTTCCCGAACATCTTCAAGTCGCCCAAGTATGGCGCGCAAGCCCGTGAGACCTTCGACGCCGGCCGCGTCGTGCTCGATGAGATCATCCGGGGCGACCGCGTCCACCTCCGCGGTGTCGCCGGCCTCTGGGCCGCCCGTCGCGTGGGCGATGACGTCGATGTCTTCGCCGACGAAGCCCAGGCCGAGAAGATCGGCCGCTTCCACTTCCTCCGCGACCAGCGCCAGCGTCCGCGCGTGGACACCTGCCGTTCGCTGGCCGACCTCGTGTCGACGGAGAAGGGCGACCACCTGGGGGCCTTCGCCGTCACGGCCGGCCAGGAAGTCGAAGACTACGCCGCTTCCTTCAAGCAGACGGACCCCTTCCGCCAGATCATGATCCAGGCGCTCGCCGACCGTCTCGCCGAAGGCTGCGCCGAATGGCTGCACCGCGAGGTCCGCAAGGAGCTCTGGGGCTATGCGCCGGACGAAGCCCTCACGGTCGAGGAACTCGTCGACGAGAAATACGCCGGCCGTCGTCCCGCCGCCGGTTACCCGGCCTGCCCGGAGCATACCGAGAAGGCCGAGCTCTGGCGCCTGCTGGACGCGAACCGCCTCGGTTGCACGCTCACCGAATCCTTCGCCATGAACCCGGCCGCCTCGGTGTCCGGACTCTACTTCGGCAACCCGCAGTCGATCTACTTCGACGTCGACAACGTCGGCCGCGACCAGGTCGAGGACTACGCCCAGCGCAAGGGCTGGACGGTCGAGCAGGCCGAGAGGTGGCTGCGCCCCGTGCTCGGCTACAAGACCTGACGATGGAGGCGCGCGAACGCGAGAAGCTCGTCGCCGCCGTCGGGGCCGAGGACGCCGCCGCGGTCGAACGCTTCCTCGGAGGCTGCGCCCTGTGCGTGCTCGTCGAGGCCGCCGACGCCGCCGACAGCGATTGGCCGGAATGGGCCCGCGCCGCCGCCGTCCTCCAGCGCTGGCTCGAGGCCGCCGGACGCGAGGCCGACGCGGAGCGCAAGCTCGGTTACCTGCAT
>Ga0255079_1000213_pt1 | contig 15636 bp, 10 predicted proteins | sample Colum_Atlam_RepB_FD_188586 | JGI IMG/M metagenome (GOLD analysis project Ga0255079, IMG submission 188586) | Freshwater microbial communities from Columbia River, Oregon, United States - Colum_Atlam_RepB_8h | ecosystem: Environmental > Aquatic > Freshwater > River | place: USA: Oregon... | reverse complement strand
TCGACGTGACCAATGGTGCCAACGTTAACGTGGGGTTTAGTCCGTTCAAATTTTTCTTTTGCCATTTTGGGTGCCTTCTATTTAGCTAATCAATGTTCAAAAAATTAAATTACTTTGCTTTTGCTGCCATTACTGCCTCGGCAACGTTTTTGGGTGCTTCTGAATAATGCTTAAATTCCATGGTGTAGGTTGCCCGACCCTGGGTTAAGGAACGCAGTCCTGTCGAGTATCCAAACATTTCTGCTAGCGGCACTTCGGCGCGCACAATCTTGCCACCGCCCGGAATGTCATCCATGCCTTGCAAAATTCCTCGGCGTGACGATAGGTCGCCCATTACGTTACCCATGAAATCTTCTGGAGTCTCTACTTCGACAGCCATCATTGGCTCCAGCAATACTGGGCTTGCTCTACGCATGCCCTCTTTAAATGCCATTGAGCCGGCCATCTTAAATGCGTTCTCGTTTGAGTCAACATCATGATACGAACCGAAGAATAAGGTTGCCTTGATATCAACTACCGGGTATCCGGCCAGAACGCCCGACGTAAGGGTTTCAACAATTCCTTTTTCAACAGCAGGGATGTATTCACGAGGCACTACTCCGCCCTTGATTGCATCAACGAACTCAAAGCCTTTGCCAGGAGCCTGTGGTTCTAGCTTTAACACCACATGTCCGTATTGGCCGCGTCCACCAGACTGCTTTACAAATTTACCTTCGACTTCATCACAATTTTTACGAATTGTTTCGCGGTAGGCAACCTGTGGCTTACCAACCGTCGCCTCAACACTAAACTCACGCTTCATACGATCCACTAAGATCTCAAGATGCAACTCACCCATTCCAGAGATAATGGTTTGACCAGACTCTTCATCGGTCTTTACGCGGAATGATGGATCTTCTTGAGCCAAACGATTGAGTGCCAAGCCCATTTTTTCTTGGTCTGCCTTTGTCTTTGGCTCTACTGCCTGAGAAATAACTGGCTCAGGGAAGACCATGCGCTCAAGAATCAAAATATTATCGGGATCACAAAGTGTTTCTCCCGTCGTTGCCTCTTTTAAACCAACAGCAGCAGCAATATCTCCAGCGCGAACCTCTTTAATCTCTTCACGTTGATTTGCGTGCATCTGCAACAAACGGCCGATACGCTCTTTCTTGCCCTTGATTGGGTTGTAAATGGTGTCACCAGAATTAATAACGCCTGAGTACACACGGAAGAAAATGAGCTGTCCCACAAATGGGTCGGTCATGATCTTAAATGCCAAGGCTGAGAACTTCTCGTCATCGCTGGCTTTGCGACTCGTTTCGCTGCCGTCTTCTTTCTCGCCCTTGACCGGAGGAATATCGACCGGAGATGGCAAGAAATCGACAACGGCATCTAACATCGCTTGAACACCTTTGTTTTTAAATGCACTACCACAAAGCATCGGTACGATTTCGCCAGCAATAGTTCTATTGCGTAGCGCTTTTTTAATCTCTTCTTCTGTGAGAGTTTCGCCACCGAGATATTTATCCATCATCTCTTCAGAGCTTTCAGCAGCAGCTTCAAGCATTTTCTCGCGCCACTCTTCTGCAGTTTCTTTCAATTCAGCTGGAATCTCGCCATACGTAAATTTTGTGCCTTGCGAAGCATCATCCCAAACAATGGATTTCATTTTCACCAGATCCACAACGCCTTGGAAATTCTCCTCTGCGCCAATCGGAATCTGAACCGGTATCGGATTTGCTTTTAAGCGTATCTTCATTTGGTCGTAGACCTTAAAGAAGTTTGCTCCAGTACGATCCATCTTATTTACAAAAGCAAGGCGGGGAACGCGATACTTATTTGCTTGTCGCCATACTGTTTCGGACTGAGGTTGTACGCCACCCACAGCACAGTACACCATGCATGCACCATCTAGAACGCGCATTGAGCGTTCTACTTCAATTGTGAAGTCAACGTGTCCCGGGGTATCAATAATATTAATACGATGCTCGGGATAGTTACCAGCCATTCCTTTCCAGAATGCAGTGGTTGCAGCAGAGGTAATCGTGATACCACGCTCTTGCTCTTGCTCCATCCAGTCCATCGTGGCAGCGCCATCATGTACTTCACCAATTTTATGATTTACACCGGTATAAAACAGTACGCGCTCAGTCGTTGTCGTTTTACCAGCGTCAATATGTGCAGAGATGCCAATATTGCGATAGAGTTCAATGGGGGTTTTACGTGCCACTTTTTTGTCTTTCGGTTAGAGCGTTAGAAACGGAAATGCGAGAAGGCCTTATTCGCTTCAGCCATACGGTGAACTTCTTCGCGCTTCTTCATTGCGCCGCCACGACCTTCAGCAGCCTCAAGTAATTCGTTGGCCAAGCGTTGGGCCATTGATTTCTCGCCACGCTTCTTGGCTGCCTCTCGAAGCCAGCGCATTGCCAGAGCAGACCGACGCGATGGACGCACTTCGACTGGAACCTGATAATTAGCGCCACCAACCCGACGGCTCTTCACTTCAACCATGGGTTTTACATTTCCCATCGCAGTTGAAAAGATCTCTAAGGGTTCTTTATTGGCTTTTTTCTCAATATGCTCAAAGGCACCATAAACGATTCTCTCGGCGACGGATTTCTTACCATCAAGCATTAAAACGTTCATGAACTTAGCAACTTCCACATTCCCAAATTTTGGGTCTGGAAGGATCTCCCGTTTGGGAACTTCGCGACGACGCGGCATAACTACTCCTATCTATTCAGTTAGGGAACATTCCCCTCAGTTACTTAACTACTTTATTAGCAAAGCGAAGTAACCACTTACTTGGTCATACGACCTATACTGCATTACAACAAACTTATTTACGCTTTCTTGGCGCGCTTTGCACCGTACTTAGAGCGTAATTGTTTACGATCTTTAACGCCCTGTAGATCCAATGATCCACGGACGATGTGATAACGCACACCTGGCAAATCCTTTACACGACCACCACGGATCAAAACAACCGAGTGCTCCTGAAGGTTATGACCCTCACCACCAATATAGGAGATGACCTCAAAACCATTAGTTAGGCGTACCTTAGCAACTTTACGCAACGCTGAGTTTGGCTTTTTAGGCGTAGTGGTATAAACGCGCGTGCAAACACCACGGCGTTGGGGGCTATTCTGCAACGCAGGGCTCTTGCTCTTTACAACAAGGCGCGAACGCGGATTGCGTAACAGTTGGTTAATTGTTGGCATAAATTTACTCGCTAATTGCTTTTATCTATAAAAATCAATGCATTAGAAAAAATTCTTGGGTTTTTCTAAGTAATTGATTTTCTTACAAATCAGTAGAACTCAGCATTCTAGCTTGGCCAGCCTTTTCCGTCAACCTTTGAGGAAAAAACTGGCCAAATTGCCTTATTTACTGACACCCATCAAGCTTGCTCAGCCCCGCCTTCCGGTGCTGCCTCTTCCGCGGCTTCAACAACGCCCGCCTCTAAAGCCAATGCTTCTTCAGCTGCAATCATTTGGGCACGGTCACGCTCAAACTGTTCGCGCACTTTTCTAGCACGACGATAGGCTAAGCCAGTTCCTGCCGGAATCAAACGACCAATAATCACGTTCTCTTTGAGACCCCTCAGAGTATCAACCTTGCCCATAATGGCGGCTTCGGTCAACACTCGGGTGGTTTCTTGGAAAGACGCCGCCGAGATAAAGCTATCGGTTGATAAAGACGCTTTCGTAATACCTAAGAGTACGTTTTCAAATTGAGCAGGGGTTTTACCTTCTGCTATCACTCGATCATTTTCGTCATATAGCTTCGAACGCTCGACTTGCTCGCCAGTGATGAAGTTAGCATCGCCAGGGTTGGTAATCTGCACACGACGGAGCATCTGACGAACGATGACCTCAATATGCTTGTCGTTGATCTTCACACCTTGAAGGCGATACACGTCTTGAACCTCATCAACGATGTAGATTGCTAACTCCTCAATCCCTTTGAGGGTCAAGATATCGTGCGGATCTGCAGGCCCCTCAACAATCATTTCGCCTTTATTAACGACCTGACCATCGTGAACCAAAACCTGCTTCTCTTTCGGAATCAAGAACTCACTGCTCTCACCATCCATATCGGTAATCACTAAGCGCTGTTTTCCCTTTGTTTCTTTACCAAATGAAACCGTTCCTGTCACTTTTGCCAAAATAGCAGCATCCTTAGGGGAGCGTGCTTCAAAGAGTTCAGCAACACGGGGTAATCCACCGGTAATATCGCGTGTCTTCTGTGATTCAATCGGAATACGCGCCAAGACCTCGCCCACTTCGATCTTCTGGCCATCTTTGACCGTAATCAAAGCGCCAACCTGAAGACCAATTGTTACTGGGTGTTCAGTACCGGTAATCTTGATATTGTTCCCTTGGCCATCCAACAACTGAATGACTGGTCGCAAACCTTTACTCGCTGCTGAACGACGCTTGCCATCAATAACCACCAAAGTAGAGAGGCCTGTAACCTCATCAACTTGCTTAGCAACTGTAACGCCTTCTTCAACGTTTTCAAAGCGAGCAATACCAGCAAACTCCGAAATAATTGGACGTGTTAGTGGGTCCCAAGTAGCAATGCTATTTCCAGCTTTTACATTGGCACCTTCTTTAACAATCAAGGTTGCGCCGTACGGAATCTTATGACGCTCACGCTCACGACCGTTGTCGTCTAAGACCAAAGCCTCACCTGAGCGCGAGATCACCACTTGCTCACCTTTGGCATTAGTCACAATGCGCATGGTTGAGGAGAACTTTAATGAACCTGTTGATTTAACTTCAACGTTACTTGCCACCAGTGCACGGGATGCAGCGCCGCCAATGTGGAAAGTACGCATCGTTAACTGAGTACCTGGCTCACCAATAGACTGGGCAGCGATCACACCAACTGCCTCACCCACGTTAACCAAACCGCCTCGCCCGAGGTCTCGGCCGTAGCATTTTGCGCACAGACCATAACGAGTCTCGCAAGTAAGTACGGTACGCACTTTTACCTCATCAATGCCTAACTCTACGATTTGATCTACATGATCTTCTTCAAGCAAGGTATCGTGCGGAATAATCACATCTTGTGTATCGGGGTGCAAAATATCACCGATGCAAACTCGACCCAAGATACGATCGCGCAATGCCTCAATAATTTCTCCGCCCTCGACTAGGGCCTTCATCGTGACGCCAGAAGTTGCTCCGCAATCGTCTTCAATCACCACTAGATCTTGAGTAACGTCGCATAAACGACGTGTCAAATAACCCGAGTTAGCAGTCTTCAAAGCTGTATCAGCAAGGCCTTTTCGTGCACCGTGGGTTGAAATAAAGTACTGCAATACATTCAAGCCTTCGCGGAAGTTTGCTGTAATGGGGGTCTCAATGATCGAGCCATCAGGCTTTGCCATCAAACCACGCATGCCAGCTAACTGACGGATCTGTGCAGCAGACCCACGCGCGCCGGAATCGGCCATCATATAAATGGAGTTGAAAGACTCTTGACGAACAGTCTTGCCATTACGATCGGTCACATCAACGTGTGAAAGTTCATCCATCATGGCTTTACCAACTTGATCGCCAGCAGCACCCCAAATATCAACAACGTTGTTATAGCGCTCTTGGTTAGTTACAAGGCCTGACATAAATTGCTTGTCATATTCCTTAACCTTGCCTGCAGCTTCGTTAATGATTCCTTCTTTAGAGCTAGGGATCAACATATCATCAATTGCAATGGAGATACCTGCCTTGGTTGCCAAACGGAAGCCTGACTGTAATAACCGGTCTGCAAAGATCACTGTCTCACGCAAGCCACATTTACGGAATGAAGTATTAATTAAGCGCGAGATCTCTTTCTTTTTGAGTGGCTTATTAATTTCTGCAAAAGCCATTCCTTTAGGCAAAATCTCCGACAAAATTGCACGGCCGACGGAAGTATGCTGAACTGAAGTCTTCGCTACAAAACGCTCATCGCCCTCTGCAGCCTTATTGACGATTTCATGCTCTGTAATACGCACTGCAATCCGGCTAGCAACTTCCACCATACCGGCTTCATACGCACGAATTACCTCAGGGATATCGGCAAAAACCATGCCCTCGCCCTTGCCGTTAATTTTGTCGCGCGTTGCGTAATACAAACCAAGGACCACGTCTTGGGATGGAACAATCGATGGTTCACCGTTTGCTGGAAACAGTACGTTGTTCGAGGCCAGCATTAAGGTGCGCGCTTCCATTTGGGCCTCAAGCGACAAGGGAACGTGAACCGCCATTTGATCGCCGTCAAAGTCAGCGTTAAATGCTGCGCAGACCAAAGGATGAAGCTGAATAGCCTTACCTTCAATCAGCATTGGCTCAAATGCCTGAATACCTAAACGGTGCAAAGTTGGAGCGCGATTGAGAAGAATTGGATGCTCCCGAATCACTTCTTCCAAAATATCCCAAACGATTGGGGTCTGACTTTCAACTTCTTTCTTAGCAGCCTTAATGGTGGTTGCAATCCCTAAAGTTTCAAGCTTATTGAAGATAAAAGGCTTAAAGAGCTCCAATGCCATTAGTTTTGGTAAACCGCATTGATGCAACTTCAATGTAGGACCAACCACGATGACCGAACGACCTGAGTAGTCAACGCGCTTGCCCAACAAGTTTTGACGGAAACGACCGCTCTTACCTTTAATCATCTCAGCCAAAGACTTAAGAGGACGTTTATTGGCGCCGGTCATTGCCTTGCCGCGACGGCCGTTATCCAATAAGGAGTCAACCGCTTCTTGCAACATCCGCTTCTCATTGCGCACAATAATTTCAGGGGCGCGTAATTCTAGAAGGCGACGTAAACGATTATTACGATTGATCACGCGACGATAAAGATCGTTTAGATCGGATGTCGCAAAGCGGCCGCCGTCCAAGGGAACCAATGGGCGCAGCTCTGGAGGCAATACTGGCAAAACTTCCATGATCATCCAGTCTGGCTTAATGCCAGAGCTTTGGAATGCCTCTAGTACTTTTAAGCGTTTGGCGTATTTCTTGATCTTGGCATCGCTACCGGTTGCCTTGAGCTCAGAACGAATCGACTCTACTTCGCGATCAATGTTGATCGTGCGTAGCAGCTCACGTATGCCCTCGGCGCCCATAATGGCAGTAAACGCACCGTCACCAAACTCTTCAAGCTTAGCGTTGTATTCGTCTTCCGACATAATCTGAGCGCGCTTCATGGCGCCCTCGGGGGTCAAGCCAGGATCAACAACCACATAGGCCTCAAAATAGAGAACTCGCTCAATATCACGCAAGGTCATATCCAAAACCATTCCCAGACGGGATGGCAGGGATTTTAAAAACCAAATGTGTGCTACTGGGGCGGCAAGCTCAATATGGCCCATGCGCTCACGACGCACCTTGGCCAAAGTAACCTCAACTCCGCACTTCTCACAAATAACACCACGGAACTTTAAGCGTTTGTATTTACCGCACAAGCACTCATAGTCTTTAATGGGGCCAAAAATCTTGGCACAAAAGAGGCCATCTCTTTCTGGCTTAAAGGTGCGGTAGTTAATTGTCTCTGGCTTACGAACCTCACCAAAGGACCACGAACGAATTTTCTCGGGAGAGGCTAAGCCAATTTTGATAACATCAAATTGCTCTTCTCCAGAGCTTTGCTTAAATAAATCGAGCAATGCTTTCATATCAGTTGCGCTCCATATCAATGTCAATACCCAACGATCGGATTTCTTTCACCAAAACGTTGAAGGATTCGGGCATACCAGCATCGATGGTGTGCTCGCCCTTGACGATGTTTTCATAAACCTTGGTTCTGCCAGTAACGTCGTCTGACTTCACGGTCAGCATCTCTTGCAACACATACGATGCCCCGTAGGCCTCGAGTGCCCAAACTTCCATTTCGCCAAAGCGCTGACCACCAAACTGCGCTTTTCCGCCCAATGGCTGCTGGGTAACCAAAGAATAAGGTCCTGTAGAACGAGCATGCATCTTATCGTCCACCAAATGGTGTAACTTCAAAACGTGCATTACCCCAACGGTTACCGGACGCTCAAACGCATCGCCGGTACGACCATCTTGTAGAGAGATCTGCTGACGGGATGGGGTCATATGCAAGCTCTTCGCCTGATCATCAGGATAGGCTAGCTCGAGCATCTTGCTAATTTCTAGCTCAGTTGCACCATCAAAGACCGGGGTTGCAAACGGCAAGCCGCCCCTTAGGTTACCCGCTAACTCAAGAACCTGATCATCACCAAACTCATCGATATTCTCTTGACGACCAGTTTCGTTGTAAAGGGTCTTTAAGAACTTTCTTAAATCAGCAATCTTGGCTTGCTCTTTGAGCATCGCTTCAATGCGCTTACCGATGCCTTGAGCAGCCCATCCTAAATGGGTCTCCAAGATCTGTCCGACGTTCATGCGGGATGGCACGCCCAACGGGTTAAGCACAATATCGACCGCACGGCCATCAGCCATGTAAGGCATATCTTCAACCGGAACGATTTTAGATACCACGCCCTTATTGCCATGACGTCCTGCCATTTTGTCGCCTGGTTGTAAGCGGCGCTTCACCGCCAAATACACTTTCACCATCTTGGTCACACCTGGCGGCAACTCATCGCCCTGAGTTAATTTCTTACGCTTCTCTTCAAACGCTGCATCAAATTGCTTACGCTTTGCTTCGATTGAGGTCTTAATAGCCTCTACCTGAGTTGCAACATCCTCATCAGCAGGACGAATATCAAACCAGTGATAACGATCAAGCTCTAAAAGATACTCTTTCGTAATCTTGCTTCCTTTGGCTAATTTCTTTGGGCCACCATTTGCAGTCTTATTGATCAAGAGCTTTTGTAAACGATCAAAAGCGTCTCCCTCGACAATACGTAACTGATCATTAAGATCAAGACGATAACGCTGTAACTCTTCAGCAATAATTGCTTGTGCACGCGCATCGCGCTCAATGCCTTCACGAGTAAAGACCTGAACATCAATCACCGTACCGCTCATTCCAGATGGAACCCGCAAGGATGTATCTTTAACATCCGATGCCTTTTCACCGAAGATGGCGCGCAATAATTTCTCTTCTGGGGTTAAGGTTGTTTCACCCTTAGGTGTTACCTTACCAACCAATACATCGCCTGCCTCAACCTCAGCGCCGATATACACAATGCCGCTTTCGTCTAGACGGGCTAGTTGGGACTCTGCCAAATTGGAGATGTCGCGCGAGATTTCTTCGGAACCCAATTTGGTATCACGCGCAACAACCGATAACTCCTCAATATGAATCGAGGTGTAACGATCATCCGCTACCACCTTCTCAGAAATCAAAATAGAGTCTTCGAAGTTATAGCCATTCCATGGCATAAATGCCACAGTCATATTTTGACCTAATGCCAGCTCACCCAGATCAGTTGAGGCGCCATCTGCAACGACATCACCGCGTTTCACATGGTCACCGACCTGAACGATAGGCCGCTGATTAATATTAGTGTTCTGGTTTGAGCGAGTGTATTTGGTGAGATTATAAATATCGACACCCACTTCACCAGCAGCAGTTTCATCATCATTCACACGAATCACAATACGGTTCGCATCAACATAATCAACCACACCGCCGCGCGTAGCCATCACCACTGTCCCAGAATCCAAAGCAACAATACGCTCTAACCCAGTACCTACCAATGGTTTATCAGGACGCAAGCAGGGGACTGCTTGACGTTGCATATTTGCACCCATCAAGGCGCGATTTGCATCATCGTGCTCCAAGAAAGGTACGAGCGATGCTGCAGCAGAAACAATCTGGCTAGGCGCAACGTCAATGTAATCGATACGCTCGGGACCAACCATCATGGTCTCGCCCGCTTGGCGCGAAGATACCAACTCATCGGCTAACTTACCATTCTTATCAATGGTGGCATTCGCTTGAGCAATAGTGTACTTAGCCTCTTCAATCGCCGATAAATACTCCACTTGCTCGGTTACCTTCCCATTGCTCACTTTGCGATATGGGGTCTCTAGGAACCCATGTTCGTTCAATCTTGCAAACAATGCGAGAGAGTTAATCAAACCAATGTTCGGACCCTCTGGGGTCTCGATTGGGCAAACACGTCCGTAATGAGTCGGGTGCACGTCACGTACCTCAAAGCCTGCGCGTTCACGCGTGAGTCCGCCTGGTCCTAATGCTGAAATACGACGCTTATGTGTAATTTCAGATAAAGGATTTGTTTGATCCATAAACTGCGACAGCTGAGACGAACCAAAGAACTCCCGAATAGCAGAGGAAATTGGTTTGCTATTAATCAAGTCATGAGGCATGAGATTCTCAGTCTCGGCCTGGCCCAAACGTTCTTTAACTGCGCGCTCTACGCGCGATAAGCCAGCACGGAACTGATTCTCAGCTAACTCACCAACACAACGTACGCGACGATTGCCAAGGTGATCAATATCATCAACCTCGCCTTTGCCATTTCGCAGATCTACCAAAATCTTGATGGTATCCATGATGTCCTCATTTGAGAGCACCATAGCGCCTTCCATTTCTGTACGGCCTAGGCGACTATTTACTTTCATTCGACCTACACGTGATAAGTCATATGAATCTTCGCTATAGAACAGGCGCTGAAACAAAGCCTCTACCGCATCTTCGGTAGGCGGCTCACCGGGGCGCATCATGCGATAAATGGCGATACGGGCAGCCATTTGATCTGCAGTCTCATCCACACGCAAGGTTTGTGAAATGTAAGCTCCGCAATCTAAATCATTGGTGTAAATCGTTTCAAATTGCTTAATACCGCTCTCGCGCAAATTCTCTAACAACTCTTCGGTGATCTCATCATTCGCACTAGCCAATACTTCACCAGAATCAGGATCAACAATGTTTTTAGCAATCACGCGCCCAATTAAGGAGTCGTCTGGAACTGTAATGATCTTGGTCTTAGCAGCCTCGAGCTCACGAATGTGCTTTGCATTAATGCGCTTATCTTTTTGAATCACAACGACACCGTTCTTATCGAGGATGTCAAAGCGCGCTACCTCTCCCCGCAAACGCTCAGGCACAAACTCCATCGATGCGCCAGCTTGCGATAAGGTGAAATGATCGAAGTTAAAGAAGTTCGCCAAAATTTGCTCATTGTTTAAACCAATTGCCTTGAGCAAAATAGTAACGGGCATCTTACGACGACGGTCTACCCGGAAATACAAAATATCTTTAGGATCAAACTCAAAATCGAGCCATGAGCCACGGTACGGAATAATACGAGCCGAGAACAAGAGCTTGCCGGAGCTATGGGTCTTGCCTTTATCGTGCTCAAAAAATACACCGGGCGAACGATGCAACTGTGACACGATGACGCGCTCTGTACCATTAATTACAAATGAGCCCGTATCGGTCATGAGCGGAATCTCGCCCATATACACTTCTTGTTCTTTAACTTCTTTGACCTTTTGGGGCGCTTCACGATCATTAATGATCAAGCGCACTTTGGCGCGCAAAGCGGAATGGAAGGTCAGGCCACGCTGTTGACATTCTTTAACGTCAAATGGGGGTGGCGATAACTGATAAGAAACATACTCCATGCGTGCATATCCATTATTGGACACGATCGGGAATATCGACGTAAATGCAGACTGAAGTCCTTCATTCGCTCTTGCAGTTGCAGGTTTATCGGCCTGCAAAAATTTGGCGTAGGACTCGAGCTGGGTTGTAAGCAGGTATGGAACCTGGTGATTATTGGGTCGCTTAGCAAAACTCTTACGGATGCGCTTGCGTTCGGTGAAGCTATAGTTCATTTCATCTCCGATGGCAGCGACTGAGCAAAGATTTGGCGGTTGGCCTCTACCAACCACTGGCGGACAGCAGAACAATGCGTATTGTTATGCCCGACCAAACTTGTCTTCTGCAGTCGTATCAGAAGGCAAACCAGATTTCAGAATTACAAAGTAAAAGTAAATATGAAATCTGGTTTGACCACTGAGGATCAAACCGAGAGAGGGCCAAAAGCCCTCTTTATCTCAATTACTTCATTTCAGCTTTAGCGCCTGCGTCTTCAAGCTTTTTCTTAGCTTCTTCAGCAGTCTTCTTATCTACAGCTTCTTTGATTGGTTTTGGTGCGCCATCGACTAAGTCTTTAGCTTCTTTCAAACCAAGACCAGTTATTTCGCGAACCGCTTTAATCACACCAACTTTGTTAGCTCCAGCTTCGAGCAAATTCACTGTGAACTCGGTTTTTTCTTCTACAGCAGCCGCTCCAGCGCCACCGCCAGCAGGACCAGCAACAGCCATTGCTGCTGCTGATACGCCAAACTTCTCTTCGAATGCCTTCACGAGGTCATTCAAATCCATTACAGACATGTTGCCTACTGCTTCAATAATTTCATCTTTGGTAATTGCCATTTTTAGCTCCTAAAACTGTATTAATTAATCCTGCGCTCACTTACGCAGCAGGAGTTGGGTTGTCTTGCTCGGGCGTAGCACTAGCTTCTGGGGCTGGCTCAGCGGCAGGCTCTGGGGCAACGGGGGCAACAGCAACTGCTGGTGCACCGCTTGCTTTTTGCTCTGCAACTGCGCCAAGAACACGGGCCATTGCCGACACAGGCGCCTTCATTACTCCCAATAACATCGAGAGCAATTCATCGCGTGACGGAATAGTTGCCAATGCCTTAACCGCATTAACATCAAGTACTTTGCCGTTATAAAAGCCTGCCTTAATGACTAGCTGATCTTGTCCTTTAGAAAACTGATGAAGCACCTTTGCCGAAGCAACGGGGTCAGCAGAAATTCCGTAAATCAATGGACCAACCATCGAGTCGCCAAGTTGCTCAAACGCTGTGCCTTGCGCTGCGCGTCGCGCAAGAGTGTTCTTCAAAACACGAAGATACACACCCTGCGAACGTGCACTGGCACGCAAAGCAGTGAGCTGACCCACGGGTATCCCGCGATACTCAGCTAGAACAACTGTTTGAGCCGCAGCCAATTGAGCGCCGACATCAGCCACAATTGCTTTTTTGTCTTCAACATTCAAAGGCACGGTTTAACTCCTTCATAATCCGATTGTTTCCAACCGGGGTTACACACCAGCGTCTGATTCGTTTATCACGGGATGCTCCCGAAATATCCTGACAGGGTCGCCATCTACGCTGGTCATTACTCTCGTAATCATTAAGAACTCTGCTAACAACGCTTTGTTCACCAACGGTCTTTGATGTTCGAGTGCCAAGGCGCTCGACCCAAAGTTCTTTTTACTACCGGCTTACGCCGCTTGCAGTGAAGCTTGGTCGATCCGTACACCAGCACCCATGGTGCTGCTGACTGCGATCTTCTTTAAATAAATTCCTTTTGAGGCGCTTGGCTTGGCTTTGTTCAATGCATCAAGTAATGCCAAGAGATTTGTTTTCAATGCGGTTGGCTCAAATGAACGACGGCCAATCGATGCATGCACAATTCCTGCCTTGTCGACACGGAACTGCACTTGACCAGCCTTTGCATTCTTAATCGCTGTGACTACATCAGGAGTCACGGTACCAACCTTAGGATTAGGCATCAAACCTCGTGGCCCTAATACTTGGCCTAGAGTTCCTACAATCTTCATGGTGTCAGGCGATGCAATCAAAATATCAAAATTAATTGTGCCGCCTTTGATCTGCTCAGCTAAATCTTCCATGCCAACAATTTCTGCACCAGCAGCTTTTGCTTGCTCAGCCTTTTCGCCTTGCGCAAACACGGCAACACGAACATGCTTACCAGTACCCGCAGGCAAAACAACTGCGCCACGAACCACCTGATCGGATTTCTTTGCATCAATACCAAGCTGAACTGCAACGTCAATGGACTCATCAAACTTAGCAGTTGCGCATTCTTTTACAAGAACCAATGCGTCGTCCAATGGATAAAATTTATTACGATCCACCTTGGACTGAATTGTTTTCACGCGTTTAGATATCTTAGGCATGCTTAGACTCCTTCCACAGTGATGCCCATCGAGCGGGCGCTACCAGCAACGGTTCTAACTGCAGCGTCTAAGTCAGCAGCTGTCAGATCAGGCATTTTTAACTTAGCAATCTCTTCGGCTTGTGCACGAGTAATTTTGCCTACCTTATCAGTATGGGGACGTGGCGAGCCTTTATCAATTTTGGCTGCCTTCTTGATCAATATCGTTGCGGGCGGAGTCTTCATCACAAAAGTGAAGCTCTTATCGGCAAATGCTGTAATGACAACCGGAATCGGTAGGCCAGGTTCCATGCTCTGAGTTTGAGCATTGAACGCCTTACAGAATTCCATAATATTTAAGCCGCGCTGTCCAAGTGCAGGACCAACGGGTGGTGAGGGATTTGCTTTACCAGCAGGTATCTGCAGCTTGATAAAGCCAATAATTTTCTTTGCCATACTTGCTCCAAAAAAGCGCGTTAGTCTATTGAGCTAACCGCCGTTGAGTAAACGCTTCACTAGAATTGGCGTTATCTAGCTCCGCTCCTCTTTAACCACTTAAAACTTCAAATCCTTACATCTTCTCCACTTGGCCAAACTCAAGCTCAACTGGCGTACCGCGACCGAAAATTGTAACAGAAACGCGTATTTTTGACTTCTCGTAGTTGACTTCCTCAACGTTGCCATTGAAGTCTGTAAAGGGGCCTTCCTTCACGCGAACCATCTCACCCACTTCAAAGAGGGTCTTGGGCTTCGGCTTATCAACCCCCGCCTGCATCTGATCCATGATTTTACTGACCTCTGCAGTTGAAATTGGGGAAGGACGATTGCGTACGCCGCCTACAAAACCAGTTACTTTGGGGGTGTTTTTAACCAAATGCCAGGTCTCATCGGTCATTTCCATCTCTATAAGGACATATCCTGGGAAAAAACGTCTTTCTGAAACGGACTTTTGACCAGACTTAATCTCAACCACTTCCTCAGATGGAACCAAAATTCGACCAAACTTATCGGCCATTTCAGACCGAGCGATGCGTTCTTCTAGTCCCTTTTTTACGCTTTTTTCCATACCCGAATAGGCGTGGATTACATACCAGCGCATATTGCCAGTAGCTTGTGGGTTGGAAACCATATCTGCATCAACCATGATTACTCACTTCCAGCCTAAAAAGATCGAGAACACTAACCATTCGACCAATTTGTCGACTAGCCATAAAAATAGGGCCATGATGACCACAAAACCAAAAACCACCAAAGTCATCCGAGTCGATTCTTTACGAGTGGGCCAGACAACCTTCTTTACTTCTACTAAAGAATCTTTACTATAGGCAATAAAACGCCGACCATCTGCGGACAAGGCAACGATGATTATGGCCAAAATGATACCGCCAAATAACGCACCGAGGCGAACCCAATATGCCTGATCGATCAGTGTGTAATAAACAACTAACGCACCGATCACAATTGCCACAGCAATCAAGCTTACCCAACTAGATTTCTGTTCCGAATTTTCAATAGTTTGTTGTGACATGTACCAATCTTCTTACAAAAAAATGCTGGCAGGGGCGGAGGGCATCGAACCCCCAACCTTTGGTTTTGGAGACCAACGCTCTGCCAATTGAGCTACGCCCCTAAATCTTTCTTACGCCAAAATCTTCGCAACTACACCGGCACCGACCGTACGACCGCCTTCGCGGATCGCAAAGCGTAAGCCTTCTTCCATTGCAATTGGGGCAATCAACTTCACGGTAATTG
>Ga0255079_1000210_pt1 | contig 15788 bp, 12 predicted proteins | sample Colum_Atlam_RepB_FD_188586 | JGI IMG/M metagenome (GOLD analysis project Ga0255079, IMG submission 188586) | Freshwater microbial communities from Columbia River, Oregon, United States - Colum_Atlam_RepB_8h | ecosystem: Environmental > Aquatic > Freshwater > River | place: USA: Oregon... | reverse complement strand
ACTGGCATTAAAAAGATTAACCAAGAAGATGCAAATCAAGCAAGCTATCCATGGTCAGTCGAGACATCAACTGGGATTGAGAAAGCCAAGGCTATTGTGATGGCCACCGGTGGGCTGCCTGTGCCGGCCATTGGGGCCACTGACTATGCCCTTGATGTGGCCAAGCAATTCAACATGCCTGTGGTCAATGTCAGACCTGCTTTGGTTCCTTTGTCTTTCACTTCTGATGAGTTTGCCAACTTAAGTGAATTATCGGGCTTGAGTGTTCCTGTGAAAGTAAAGTCTGGAACAAAGTCTCAGCGTTATGGAACATGTCAGTTTGATGAGGATTTATTACTCACGCACAAGGGACTCTCTGGCCCTGCGATTCTTCAGGGCAGTAGTTATTGGCATGAGGGAGAAGCGATTCACATCAACTGGTTCAATGATGTTGATATTGATGAACTGTTTGACGATGATGCCAACCGTTTGAAACTCACTGAAAATATTTTGGGAGTTGTTTTGCCACAACGCTTGGCCAAAGCATTTGCCGAGCAAAAGAATTTAATGGGGCGCAAGTGGGCTGAAGTTGGTAAGAAAGATCGCCAAGCTTTGAAAGATCTTTTGACCAACTGGGCAGTTAAGCCTGCTGGCACTTTGGGTTGGAAGAAAGCCGAAGTGATGTTGGGTGGTGTTGATACAAAAGCCCTAGACGGTCAAACCATGATGTCCAAAGATAATCCTGGTTTGTACTTCATTGGCGAATGTGTGGATGTGACCGGTCATTTGGGTGGACACAATTTTCAATGGGCTTGGGCCAGTGGCTTTGTGTGCGCGCATTCACTAGCAAGGAAATAGATCGCCTTTTTGGGGAATGATCACATTTTCCCAATGTAATTCTTGCTTGATCACTGCTGCAAAATTTGAGCTTGCATGAGATTCACCATGAATCACAAACACTTTAGATGGGGCAGATTTAAATCCTTTGAGCCATCTCAACAAGCCTGCCTGATCGGCGTGAGCTGATAAGCCACCGATGGTGTGCACAGAAGCTTTGACAAATAACTCTTTGCCAAGCACTTTCACTGGATTTACTTTGTCAACCAAGCGTCTACCCAAGGTGCCCATCGCCTGAAAGCCCGTGATGATGATGGCATTTTGACTGTGCGGCAAATTCCAATTCAAATGGTGGACCACTCTGCCTGCCTCACACATACCGCTTGCGGAAATAATGATGGCGCCACCTTTGATTCGGTTCAAGGCTTTTGACTCTTCCACGTCGGCCACAAATTTAAGATCAACGGCTTGATGATTTTTTGAAAACCACTCCAAGGTGTCTTGAGCTTGTTCGTCTAATTCATCAAAATAATTTTCCGTGAGATGGGTAGCTGCTGTGGCCATTGGGGAGTCAAGCCATATATTGAGGTGAGGTAAGCGTTTTTGGCGAACCAGCTCAATTAACATCAAGAGTATTTCTTGGGCGCGACCCACAGCAAAAGCAGGCATCACAATATTGCCACCATGCTTCATTGTTTCTGAGATGACTGTCACCAATTCATCTTTGGTGTCATCGAGGGTGCGGTGCAGTCGATCGCCATAGGTTGATTCAACCAATAAGATATCGGCCGACTCAATCAAATCAGGATCGGGCATCAACGGTTGGCCAAACATGCCCAAATCACCTGAAGCCACAACACGTGTCTTTTTATCCTCTTGTTCAACATCAATCACTGCGATGGCTGATCCCAAAATGTGACCTGCATTTCTGAAGTGAGCTTGAATGCCATCGATTGGTTCAAAGACTTGCCCATAGTCATAAGCTTTTAGTTGAGAAAGGCACTCATTGGCTTGTTTCACGCTGTATAAAACCTGAGGCAAATCTCCGTGCCATTTACCTAATTTTTGTTTTCTTTCAGCTCGTGAAAAATCACTTTCTTGAATATGAGCACTATCGAGTAAAAGAATATTTAATAAGGCTTTGGTGGCTTTGGTGCAATAAATCGTACCTTTGAATCCTTGTGCACATAGGCGAGGCAGTAGGCCGCTGTGATCAATGTGGGCGTGAGTCAAAATCACAAAGTCTAGATCTGCAGGGTTAAATGGAAGCTCCTCTAGGTTCTTTTCATCTGCATCTCTGCCACCTTGAAACATACCGTAATCAATCATGAAGCAAAACTTCTTACCTTTGATTTCACCTTCAAGGTAATGACGAGATCCAGTGACTTCTCCTGCTGCTCCAAAAAACTTGATGTGCATTATTTTCCTAAGATCTTTTAACTTAATGGCTCAATGATTTCTTGAGAGTTGTTACGATTGCATCAACATCATTGATCACAGTAGCGCCTTTTAGGTGATCACCATTTAAAAATCCATGTTCATCTGCCTGCCTTAAGAAAGACAGTAGTTGGTCGTAATAGTTACCCCAGTTGGCGATGATGATTGGTTTCTTGTGGGCTCCAACCTGAATGCCTGTCCAAACTTCGAATAATTCATCAAGAGTTCCAAAGCCGCCGGGCAAAATTAAAAAAGCATCTGATTTCTCTATCATCAAACGTTTTCTTTCGATGATGTCATCCACCACAAAGAGTTCAGTCAATTGCTGTTGAATCGGCTCTCGTGAGGTTAGACCTTTAGGGATGATTCCAATCACTGAGCCATTCGCTTCAATGGCCGCTTTGGCCACCGCACCCATCAGGCCCAAACGACCACCACCAAAGACTATGCCAAATCCTGCATAACTGAGTTCTCTGCCGATTTCTGCAGATTTAGCAATCATGTCTAAATTATTACCGTCGCGTGAGCCACAAAATACACAAATGTTTTTCTTCATGCCTCAAGCATAATCCACTTCGAACACCATTTTGAATATAGGGGTGTCTCAGAGTAAGATTTAGGTATTAAAGGACTCAGTCCGCACATATTCAAAGGTAATAGATGCTTTCATCCATATTGGCCATTAGCGCAGGAGCTTCATTGGGAGCGGTCTTGCGCTGGCTATTGAGTTTGGGCTTGAACGCTGTTTGGGCAACCATGCCCTTGGGCACTTTAGCGGCTAACTTAATAGGTGCCTATCTTGTTGGATTCTTGATGAGTCTCTTGGAGGCTCATGCAGGAATGTCGGCCGAATGGAAATTGTTTTTGATCACAGGTTTTTTGGGTGGCTTGACCACCTTTTCAACCTTCAGTGCTGAAGTTGTGGCTATTTTGCAATCAGGAGCCTATGTTCGTGCATTTGCAACCGTTGCTCTTCATCTTTTGGGCTCCTTGGCTTTGACCATTTTGGGCATTGCTAGCTACCAATGGCTGAAGTAAATAATTATTTTTATAAAACTCTAAGGACAAAAGAATGATTTTAGAAATTGTTGATATCAGTATTGACCCAGCTAAAAAAGCTGATTTTGAAAAAGCAGTGGCAGCCGGTATTGCTGATGCGATCGCTCCAGCAAAAGGCTTTTGTGGCTACAAACTAAATGCAGGTGTAGAAAAGCCAGGCCGTTATATTTTGATGATTTACTGGACCACGCTTGAAAATCACACAGTTGATTTCAGAGAGTCAGAAGCATTTGCTCGTTGGAGAAGTCATGTGGGCCCATTCTTCTTGAGTCTGCCCAACGTTGAGCATTTCACATTGGCACACAAGTCTTAAGTTCTGAGGTTTTAGATTTAAGCTTTGTGCATGAGGGTTGTGATCTTGTGCGACATTTCTACCTCGCACACATCCAACTCTCCATAAATAGGCATGGCATTGCTCGGGTCCGGGGCAGCTGCTAAAGGGATGTGTCCTTCCGTGGCTAGCAAGCCTGAAGTTGGATCGATGCCCACCCAGCCAGCCCCCGGAATAAAGACCTCGCACCAAGCATGAAGCTCAGCCACATTCTCTTGGCTTTCAGCGGGGCTATTTAAATTGTGCCAATCTGTGTTCGCTTCGATCAAATAGCCTGAAACAAAACGTGCAGCAATGCCCATGTGGCGACACAATTGCACCAATAACCAGCTTGAGTCTCTGCAAGATCCGGAATTTAATTGAAGTGTCTCTTCGGTCGATTGAACTCCAGGTTCGTGTCTGACCATGTAGCGCACTTTATTGAAAACGAGTTGATTGAGGTAAACAATGTACTCAATCGTGTGTCTTTTCTCTTGAGGAACTGTTTTGATGAATGCTTGAAACAATGGCCCACATATTTCAGTTTCTAAGTATGGCGACAATCCAGCAATCAGATTTTGCTCATATGTGAATGGGTGGTGCTCAGCTGACGGCTCAACAAAAAAGTCAAAAGGGTTGATGGTTTTTAGCTCTGCTGTTAACTCAACATTGATTTCAAAGAAATTGGTTTTTTCAGTAAAGACCAATCTGGCCACGTGATTGGAAAAAGGATCTTGTTGCCAATTAATGAAATAAGTCGATGGCTTGATATTCAATTGATAAGAGCTGATCGGTGTCCTGCAATGAGGGGCAGGCCTCAGTTTGATCAATTGAGGTCCCAATTGAACTGCTTGGCTGTATTGATAGTGGGTGACGTGCTTTAGAGATACTTTCATGTTCATTCAATTATCAATGCAAGTCTTGTGCCAAGGTCAGTGAAATTAATAAAAAAGGGCTTAAAAGAGTTAAGCCCTTTTAAGCCCTATCAGAATACCAGTGAATGGATGATCAAGCTTCCATGATTGGAATTTGCTCAATCTTGGAGGCATTTTCTTGCTCAACATAACGTGCAATGAATGCACCATTGCTGTTCATTGGAAGTTTTGCCCAAACTGTATAACCTGCACCAGGCACAACGCGCATCGGCTCACCTTTTTGACTGAAAATTTCTTCAATGACGAAATCAGTATTGCCACTTGGCTGAATAATTTCTAATTTATCGCCAACAGAAAAGCGGTTCTTCACTTCAATCTTGACCAATTGTTTTTCGTTATCAACATCAATCACATTGCCAACATAAAGACTGCGACCCGAGAGGGAGAAACCACGCAAGTAATTTTGCTGATCTTTGTCTGGGTGACGAACATAGAAACCATCGGTGTAGCCGCGATTAGCCAAACCTTCTAGATGACCCATCAACACTGGGTTGAATGGACGACCAGCCACTGCATCGTCAATCGCAGAGCGGTAGGCTTGTGCTGTTCTTGCCACGTAGTAAGGGGATTTAGTTCTGCCTTCAATCTTGAAGGAATCAATGCCCATTTCGGTGAGGCGCTGAACGTGTTCAATCGCGCGCAAATCTTTTGAGTTCAAGATGTATGTGCCGTGCATGTCTTCTTCGATCGGCATCCATTCGCCAGGTCGATTACCTTCTTCTAGAAGGTAGATGTCACCAGTGGCGTCTTCATCAGCTTTAGCCACTTTGTAGTCCCAGCGGCATGAATTGGTGCATGTGCCTTGATTAGGGTCGCGATGGTTGAAGTAACCAGACAACAAGCAGCGGCCAGAGTAAGCAATGCACAAGGCACCGTGAATGAATACTTCGACTTCCATTTCTGGACAGTCTTGACGAACTGCTTCGATTTCATCAAGAGATAGTTCTCTTGAAAGAATCACTCGGCTAACGCCTACTGAACGCCAAAACTTCGCAGCATGGCCATTCACTGTGTTCGCTTGAACTGATAAATGAATCGGCATGTCTGGCCAATTTTCACGAACCAACATGATCAAACCAGGATCTGACATGATCAATGCATCTGGTTTAAGGGCAATCACGGGCTCCATGTCTTTGACGTAGGTGCGTGTTTTTGCGCCATGAGGGAAGATGTTTGATACCAGGTAAAAGTTCTTACCTTGAGCATGGGCTGTCTCAATGCCTTCGCGCAAAACTTCAATATTGCCAAAGTCATTATTGCGAACACGCAATGAGTATCTTGGCTGACCAGCATAAACGGCCGTCGCACCAAAGTCGAAGGCGGTGTTGAGCATGGTCAGGCTACCAGCAGGGGCTAAAAGTTCAGGTGTTTTCATAGCCCGTATTTTAGGCGTTTTCAGGGCTTTTTGTCCGTTAAGCCTATCTTTTACCTAGGGGTATTTCAGATTGTGAGCAAAAAAGCTCTTAATTGAGGGAAATGTCCCTAGAACAGAAGGGCGCAAATGAAATTGATCGCTTTGTGCGCTGTCTAGAAGCGCTCATTGGGCCCTAGATGGCGCCATTGACCAACAGGGAGATTACCCAGAGGGATTTGCCCAATACGAATACGTTTTAAACCAATCACTTTTAAGCCAACCAATTCGCACATGCGGCGGATTTGACGTTTTTTACCTTCTCGCAAAACAAAGCGTAATTGATCGGTATTTTGCCAACTCACTTTGGCTGGCTTCAAAGCTTCATCATCGAGCTTTAAGCCATGATTGAGAAGTCGCAAACCTTCTGCAGTCAAAGTGCCTTCAACACGCACCAAGTACTCTTTTTCAATCGGACTGTTTTCACCAATCAAGAGTTTCGCAATACGACCATCTTGAGTTAACACCAGTAAGCCGCTTGAGTCGATATCCAAGCGACCAGCAGGTGCTAGACCTCGAGTATTGAATTTACCAGGTAGATTTGTTGACAACTGGTGCACAAATTGATTTTCTGGCGTGATCAGAGAGGCAGCAGGTTTGTACTCTCGATCTTCATCAAAGTGAGAAATATAGCCAACTGGTTTATTGAGGATGATGGTGTAGCGACGTGCTTGTTGTGCAATCGCCGCTTTCTTTAATTCAATTTTTTGATTGGGAAAAGCTCTTGCGCCTAATTCACTGACAACTTCGCCATCAACCAATACCAAGCCTTGCTCGATATAGTTATCAGCTTCGCGCCTTGAGCAAATTCCTTGCTCAGACATTAGTTTTGAAATGCGTACTTTTTCCACAGACGTGATTATCGCTTACTTACTGTGTCCTAGCCAAAATGGTTGATGTCAGGCTGACCATTAAGGCTGCGGAGTTTGACTATTCTCTTTGAATGATTCGGTTAACGCCACTTGAAGTTTGGTATGAATCTTCATGAGTTGCTTGCGCAGTAAATAAATGACTGTGCCCATCAATATAGCTAGGATGAACAGCATACCCACCGGAGGGAGGATGCTGGAGCTTAAGGCTGACACCAAAATCATCAAAGAAACAATCGCCAAAACTGGCATCAATTGGGTGAAGAGCATTTGAGTGGCGATGGTGTCTTCAGACGAATGGTGATTTGAGTGAAGCCTTGCATCAGCCAATAGCATGCCAAGCGCTTCTAGTTTTTTATAAATCGCAAACAAAAATGGCGCTGACAGCAGCAAGCTTGTTGCCCACATGAAGGCTTGCTGATAAATCTCGGTGAACCAAACTAAGTGACCTGTGTCGACATAGCCATTGATGAAGGTGAATACTTTGGTTGCAGATAGGAACAGGGTGATGACCACACAGGCATTCACAAAAACGTGGAATGTGATTCTTCTAACAAAAGGCCTGATATCTGAACGCATTTGATCATCCGAGCGAATTTGGCCAAGCCATTCTGAATATTGAACGAACACATTTTTAATTGGATTTGGAATGCGCTTGCCCATCCAATCACTCATTGGATCAGACCCCTTGATCAAGTAGGGTGTGAAAAGGGTGGTGATGGTTGAAACAGCCACCACAATTGGATACAAGAAGTCGCTGGTCACGTTCAGTGTTAAACCAAGCGATGCAATGATGAATGAGAACTCACCGATTTGCGCTTTACCCATGCCAACGCGCATCGATGTTCTGCCATCATGGCCAGTGATAAATGTACCCATACTGCAAGAAACAACTTTGATGGCTATCACGGTGAAGCTGATGAGTGCAATCGGAATAGCATATTTCCAGATGACGCCAGGATCTAGTAGAAGACCAATGGTCACAAAGAAGATGGCAATGAACATGTCTTTGACAGGTTCAATTAATTTCTCAATCGAGTGGATGTGACGAGACTCAGCCATGATGGCGCCAATTAAAAACGCACCCAAAGCAACGCTGTACTCCATCTTGATCACTAAGAGGCAAAAACCAAAGCAAAGACCTAAGACCGTGACCAACAGCATTTCTTTGCGATGAAACTTTGCCACCACATTTAAAAGTCGTGGGATCAATAAGATGCCAGCGGCTAAAGAAATGGTCATGAATAAAATCAACTCGCCAATCGTCATGGCTGCATCAACGGCGGCTAATTGACCGGTGGTGGCGATACCCGTGAGCATCACAATCAAACTGATGGCAAGAATATCTTCCACAATCAAAATGCCATAAATGAGGTGGGCAAACTTTTCTTTTTTTAAGCCAAGCTCTTCGAGAGCTTTGACAGTGATGGTAGTTGAGGAGATGGCCATCATCGCGCCCAAGAAAATGGAATCCATTGGCGACCAGCTAAAGAAGCGGCCAATTTCATAGCCAACCCAAATCAATAAAACAATTTGGGTGATGGCTGCGACAAATGCTGTTGCACCCACTTTAGCGAGCTTTCTTAAGCTAAATTCAAGGCCTAAGCCAAACATCAAGAAGACAACCCCGAGTTCTCCAAGGGTTTTAATGGTCTTTTCGTCAGAAATAAATGGAACAGCGGTGGTATATGGCCCGATAATGAGGCCCGCAATGATGTAACCCAAGACAACTGGTTGTTTTAGGTAATGGAAGATCACCGTGACTACGCCGGCAGTCAGCATGATGACCGCCAAGTCCTTGATGAAATCTACTCCATGCATATGTTTAGTCTCTTTTTGAATTTAACCGCGATAATGTGATTATGGCTTTAATTGTTTTAAATGATGCAAAACTGGCTTTTGGCCACGTTGACCTGCTGGCTGGTACCCAATTTTCACTTGAATCCGGTGAGCGCATTGGCTTAATTGGCCGAAACGGCACCGGCAAGTCATCCTTGCTCAAGATTTTAGCGGGTTTAGAAAAACTCGATGACGGAAGCCTTCAGTACCAGCAGGGTTTGCGGATGGCCTATGTTGCTCAAGAGCCGATCTTTGATCCTGTTGAGACAGTGTTTCATGCCGTTTCTCAAGGAGTTGCTGAGGTCAAAGCGCTCAGGGAAGAATATGAAGAGCTCAGTGTGGCTGAATGGAACGATGACTCTCATCATCGTTTGGATGAAATTCAATCTCAATTAGAGTCGATGAGTGGTTGGAATTGGGAACAGCGGGTTCATGAAACCCTCGATCGTTTGCATTTGGATCCAGATATTGCGATCGGTGCTTTGTCGGGGGGTAATCGCAAGCGAGTGGCTTTGGCTCAAGCATTGGTGGCAGTTCCCGATGTTCTCTTCTTAGATGAGCCGACCAACCACTTGGATCTAGATTCAATCACTTGGTTAGAAGAGTTATTAAAAGCATTCAAGGGTTCTGTGGTTTTGATCACCCATGATCGTGCTTTCTTGGATGCTGTGAGCACTCAGATTGTTGAACTCGATCGCGGCATCTTGAGAAGTTATCCAGGTAACTTCACAGCGTATGAGATTTTAAAAGAGCAGGAGATCGCTTCTGAAGCATTGGCCAATGCCCGTGCTGACAAACTATTGGCACAAGAAGAGGTTTGGATCCGTAAAGGGGTTGAGGCTCGTAGAACCCGAAGTGTTGGCCGTATTGCACGTCTTGAAAAACTCAGAGAAATACGAGCTGCACGAAGAGATGCGATGGGTCAGATCAAGTTATCGGTTGCTTCTGGTAATCGCAGTGGAAAGATCGTCGCTGATTTAGAAAACGTCAGTAAATCTTATGATCGACCGATTGTTAAAGATTTCACCGCCACTATTTTGCGGGGCGATAAGGTTGGCTTGTTGGGCCCTAACGGAGCTGGCAAAACAACATTGCTTAAATTGATCCTTGGATCGATTCAGCCTGACAGTGGTACTGCCACGATGGGCTCTCAAATAGATGTGGCTTATTTTGACCAAATGCGCGAAGGCCTTGATTTGAATGCAACGCTTGAGGATTACATCAGCCCTGGCAGTGAATGGATTGAAATCAATGGCGCGCGCAAGCACGTTAAAAGTTATCTGAATGATTTCTTATTCTCTCCAGAGAGGGCAAATTCACCCGTGAGTACTTTATCGGGTGGCGAGCGCAATCGACTCTTGCTGGCCCGATTATTTGCCAGACCTGCCAACGTCTTGGTTCTTGATGAGCCGACCAACGATTTGGATATAGATACCTTGGAATTGTTAGAGCAGCTGCTGCAAGATTACAAAGGCACTGTTTTCTTGGTCAGCCACGACAGAGCGTTTTTGGACAATGTGGTCACCTCAATCATCGCTTACGAGGGTGATGGCTTCTGGCGTGAATACGAGGGTGGCTACGAAGATTGGAAGATTCAGAAAAAGAGATCAGAAGAATATCGAAGCAATCAATCTGGAAGCGCTGAACCTACTAAGTCAAAGTCTCCGGTATCAGAGCCGGTTAAAGCCATATCAGGTCAAGAAATATCGAAGCCCCAAAAGTCAGCGGTGCAAAAGTTAAATGGCAAGGAACGTGCAGAGCTTGAGGCCATTCCATTGCAAATCGATGATCTTGAAAAAGAGCAGGCGAGTATCAGTGAGAGCTTGGGCGATCCGGAGATTTATAAAAACAGACCAGCCGATGTGATTACTTTGCAAGAAAATCTGAAAATCATTGAGGCAAAGTTAAGTACATTGATGACGCGCTGGGAAAATCTTTTGGAGCGCTCGAGTTCTTAAGGCGTTTAAGTTCTTGGCGATTAACGTGTCAGTGAAGTGCTGCATAAATTGCTGCTGCAAGAAGTGTGGCGCTTCCTAAAATTGCACTGATCACACTGCGCTTGTTTTTAGGATTTCTTTTTCCAAAATCGTATTGAAACTTTTCTGATGCAACGTTGGCTAAAGGGGCGCCGAATTGATCAAGGCTTGTTTCTACAGAATCGATCATCTCTGCGGGGCCACAAATCAAAAATTGCGCAGTCTTCACATTGATTTGGTGAGAGCGCAATATTTTTTCAAGTATTGTGGTGTCTAGTACCCCTGTTAGACCTTGCCAATCGCTTGTTGGCTCAGAAACCAGTTGAATCACCTCTAAATGCTTGAATGACTCAAGCTTTACCATGTCTTTGAAATTCACTGCTTGCTCTGCCACTCGATTACCGTAAATCAATAAGATCTTTTTGTTCATCAAGTTTGCATCTTGATCGCGTTCCATTTGACTTAAGATACTGATCATGGGCGCTATACCAACCCCACCTGCAATCATGATCAATTGATCATTCTTTGCTGAAAATGCTTCAACACCAAAATTACCATAGGGGCCATCTATGAATACCTTTTGGCCAATTTGAAGTTGGCTGATTTGATGGGTGAAGCCCCCCACATCTTTGATCAGGAAGTTGATGTCAGAAGAGTTTTTATTAGAGCAAGAGGCAATTGAAAATGGGTTCTCAGGTAGAGGAGAGCTGCGACCAATTTTTAACCATGCAAATTGACCTGCTAGAAAGCTCATGTTCTTTGCTATGGGTTGCTTTAGGACAAGCTCCCAAATGCCCATGGACGCTTGTTTGATCGATATCACTTCACAAGCGTTTTTATTTTGTATGATAGGTTTGATGATGTAAGTCCAGGCAAGGCTTAACAGGGCAAGTCCTAGCATTAATATCCAATAGGATCTCATCCAACCTTCTTGGGCATACCTGCCGGCATCAATGGTGTGAAAAAAGCCAACTATCGCGATGATGAGCGCCAAAAACATGTGACTCAATCTCCAGGCTTCGTAGCTGATTTCAGAACTTTTTCGAGTGAGTGCTAAGCCGATCAGAAAAATCAAGGCAAACAAACTCAACATGCCAGTTAAACCAGACGTGAGGGTCAAGCCAAGAAAGTTTTGATGGGATGCGCCCATCATCCAGACCGGTTGACTTGGTAAGGTGTACATGAAAGGGTGAACCAATAAAAAAACCAAAGCGGTTCTGGCAAATAGCTGATGCACCTGTAAAACCCAATCAATGCCCAAGACCTTGGATAACAATTTCACTCGGCCGGATAACCAAAACTCAATGAGAACAATGTTGAAGCCAATCATGGCCAAGCTTGAGGAAAGTTCGTCAAGCCATGGTCTATTGGGAAGGTTGATCCCCATGGAAATACCGAGGGGGAGCAAAACAAGGCTTAGGTAAATCAATAAGCTGATGTAGCTCAACACATTTATGGTCATATTCCCATTATGATTGCGTACGCAAGTTATTTCTAGCAGAAATGATAAATTTGTAGGTAATAAGAATATCAATCCATTGATTAATCAATATAAGTGGTAGCCATGAGAACATTTTTAGCTGCACCTCCTGTTTCAGCCTTTGCCATGGTGATGGGTTTGTCTGGCTTATCTTTGACTTGGTCAAAGTTTTTTCATGTGTCTCAATTTCAGTTAGCCCAAGATATTTCTTTGGTATTTGGATTATTGGCCACCGTTGTATTTTTAGTGCTTGCTGCCGGCTTGGTTCGTAAGCAATTACAGGCCCCTGAAAAATTAATAGAAGAATGGAACCATCCGGTGAAGTCCTCATTCTTCGGGGCTATTTCAGTGGGCGTTTGTTTATTGGCTGCAGTGATTGTTCCTTATTCAGCTCAACTGGCCGAAATTGTTTGGATCTTTGGCGCTGGCTTACATCTGATTGCCTTCTTGGCAGTTGTTAATGCATGGGTTCATCGTGAAAGCTTGCAAGCGGCTCATGCTTGTCCAGTTTGGTTCATCCCAGCGGTGGGTAATGTGGTCATTCCTTTAGCTGGTGTGAAATTAGGTTATTTTGAAATCTCATGGTTCTTCTTTGGCGTTGGGCTGATCTTTTGGGTTGTGCTCTTATCTTTGGTGATGCATCGTTTGATGTTTGTTCAACCACCTTTGCCTGATCGCCTCAAACCCACGATGGCGATATTTTTAGCGCCACCAACAGTGGCTTTCTCATCTTGGCTCTTGTTAACTCAAAGAACGGTAGAGCAGGGCCTTGATCCTTTTGCGCACATCTTGATTGCGATTGGATTCTTCTTCGCCCTGTTTTTGATCACACAATTTAAAAAGTTTGCTCAATTACCATTCTTCATGTCTTGGTGGGCTTATTCATTCCCATCAGCATCATTCACTGTTGCGGCATTTAACTATGCTTTATTTGTGCCAGCCGCCATGTATCTTGCTTATATCGCTCTGATTTTTACAACAATTTTGATTGTTGGTCTTTTTATCAAGACTTTGATGGCCATACACATGAAAGATCCACATTGGGTTGATTGATCATTTACCCCATTCTCATTGTTGAGAATGATTCTCATGTAAGATGGTGCTTGTAGTTCACTCATTTCGCACAAGCCAGCGGTTCTCTCCCTTTAGCAAGCCAGTGCCTATTTTTATAGGAGGGCTTATGTGCAGTACGTTTCAAGATATTCGTAAAAGCTTTGCTTCGTTAAGAGTTGAAAATAAACAACGACATCGAGAGATTGCATCGTTTCTAAACGTCACAGAAGTTGAGTTAATAGACTCACATGTGGGCGTCACGAAATTAGAATCAATCAAGTCGTTTCCCAATCTGGCCAGAGCCATCAGATTAAAGCCATCATGGCCAAGCATCATCCAAGACATTCAAGGTTTTGGTGAGGTCATGAGTCTGACAAGAAATACTCATGCTGTTCATGAAAACTTATCTTTTTATAAACATGCATCATCACTGGATGATGTTGGGATGGTGCTATCTGAGGAATTGGCGATACGTTTGATGTATGAGAAATGGGAGTTTGGATATCTCTTTGAAGAATGCAAAGCCCATGCTTTACAACGCAGTATTCAATTCTTTGATGAATTTGGGATGCCAGTTCATAAGATCTTTCTCTTGCCACACAGCCATCACTGGTACTTTGATGACCTTGCTAAAAGGTGGGCTGATTCAAATCAGGAGCCAGGAATCCTTGTTCAAGAAAAATTAGAGTCTGATGAACAAATAAAGAGGGGTGCGATTGCATCAATCATCGAGGAGCGACACGTTGGTCAAAAAGAGATCATTGACGCCGATGTGATTCAATTTTTATTGCGCTCAACTGTAGATCTCAAATTGCCCTTGGTCATCACTGTTCAAAGTAATGGGGTAAGTCAATCTCACGATGGGGTGTTGGATGAAGTTCGGGATCACAATCATTGGTTGCATCTCATCAATCAACAATTCAATTGTCATTTGCAATTGACCCTAATGCCTAAAATTTGTATCAATCATCAAGAAAGCCCGTTTCTAATTGAGATGTTGGATAAAGAAGGCTTTCTCTTAGCATCGATTGCTTTGTCTGCAAAAGCTGCACCTACAGATACAGAGGCCTGGGAAGAGCTGCTGGAGCGGGTCAAGGGAAGAGAGTTAAGTCTTTTGGAATAAACGAGCAGTTTTTAGGTAAAAGGAATAAAATAGACATACTGATATGCGTATATCGGGGCCGACATGGTTTCGACGTGGATTGCAAAGCATTGAGGGCATACCGAGGACCCGTCATCTCGTAAAACAATGGGAATGCAACAACTGCAAACGACGAACGTTTCGCACTAGCCGCTTAATTGCGGTTGCCCCTGAACTGATTCTCTCTTGGGTCAGCTAACGCAAGTTAGATCAGGGTCATTTACAAGAGATAAGGTTACATAATGTCACGATGTGTAACTCGAAAATTTAGTGAATCGCTAGTTTGAAACGTGTTGGTCCGTGCCAGACTGGTTAAATTAAATGACACAACTAAGTATGTAGAACTCTATGTGGAGGATTTGCGGACGCGGGTTCGATCCCCGCCGGCTCCACCAATTAAAAGCCTCATCTTCGGATGGGGCTTTTTTCTATTTAACGCCACCGTTGGCATCTTTAAATTAACTGCCATTGGTGTCACAATCAGTTCATTACGAACCCATTTTTTATGAATTTAAGATCATTCATCTTCTCTTTATTTATTTTGACCCAAGCCCATTCTTTGGCTGCTGAGGCCAATGGTGGTGTGATTTTTGAGTGTGGCCCAGACAAACTGACTCAATTGAACGGTCAATTGAATACCTATCAACAAGAGTTGGGTATTGATGCGTCGGTTTATAAGGTCTATCAGGGTGAGAGTCGTCTGCGTGTGAGTCTAAAAGACCCATCAGTTTATGGAACTTTGTACTTACGTTGGAATCCTCAATACGGCATCACTGAAGAAAGTATTTCTTTACCAGGTAAAGAAGGATTGCTTGAGGTTGAAACGGTGTCCCAAAGAGAAATCCTGCTGGCTCTGATGCATGAGGGTCGAGAGACTATTTTCAAGGGAGACGCTTGTCATATTGATGCCCTTAAAGAACATATACAAATTAGACAAATGATTGTGGCTTGGTCTGAGCATCTTCATTGGAGTTTTCCTGATGGTGAGTCTGCTCAATGGAATCAACGCTATTGGGATCAGGGTAATTTAAAACCAAAAGCTTCACTGGATGAGGCCATGAGAGATTTTTTTATTAATCCTGATAAATGTTCTTTGGGATGCTATACCGCCACGAAGATTGTGATTATTCAGGGAATCTTGGATTATTTTCGAAGAGTAAAAAAAGATGATGCGATGGCCGATGCGATCATTAAAAGGCTTAAATCAGACGATGATGTGTTGGTGGGCATTGAGCCTGGTGCCATGTGGTCTTTTCAAAAGCCAATCAATCTAGATGAGCAAAAGCGTTTAGGCAAGCTGTTAAAAATTCAAACCCAGGTTGCCCCCATGAATTTCATCCCGGGTGATTGGGTTTACTTTGTGAATACAGATAAAGACTCTTCAGAAAAAGACGGCTATGAAGGATCTAATTCTATTTATATGGGCAGAGCCTCGTTCGATGATTTTTATAATGACAACGAG
>Ga0255079_1000186_pt1 | contig 16602 bp, 12 predicted proteins | sample Colum_Atlam_RepB_FD_188586 | JGI IMG/M metagenome (GOLD analysis project Ga0255079, IMG submission 188586) | Freshwater microbial communities from Columbia River, Oregon, United States - Colum_Atlam_RepB_8h | ecosystem: Environmental > Aquatic > Freshwater > River | place: USA: Oregon... | reverse complement strand
ATTGCGTAAAACCTGGAGGGGTAGAGTTTACAGTCCAACCCGATGCAGGTAAACCGGAAAGATAAATGACTCCATATTGATTAGTACATGTCGGTTGATCAAGAGAATCTATGCTGGGCGGATTCAAACATTGCCCTAAGGCAACAGTACCAGAAATAAAAAAAGCAAGAATAAGGAGTAGTCGGTATATCATGCAATCCGTTAAGCCAAAAGTAATACTGCCAATCGCAAGGTAAAGTTACACTAATAATCAAAAATGCACCAATATCTTGCAGGAAAAGTATGAACGAAGAATGAGAAATTTCGTTGCTTTGAATAAAAAACATGAACTTTGTCTTATGGGAACCACCCCTCTTTTTGCAAAAATTTCTTTCGATGGAACCGCTTATTATGGTTGGCAAATTCAACCTGAAAAAGAAACCGTTCAAGGGGAAATAGAGTCCGCCCTAACGCAATTAAACGGCAACAAAGCAGTATCAATAATAGGTTGTGGTAGAACGGACGCAGGGGTTCACGCTCATGAATATTTCATCAGCTTTGAATGGCCTAGCCTTCGTTTCGACCATTTGCATTTTAAACTTAATCGCATGTTGCCGCATGCTATAAAGGTTCACTGGATAGAACACAAATCAATTCACGCACGTTTTGATGCAAAACGTAGAACCTACCGATATTTCATCAATAAAGAGAAGCAACCCTTTGAAGATCAGTTTCGATGGACGCTCAACAGAACATTAGACATTGCCACCATGAATGAGGCTTGCCAAGGGTTAATTGGCACACTTGATTTTGCCTCTTTCGCCAAGGGGGACAGTGATGTTAAGAATACGCTTTGTGATGTAAGTGCAGCCTTTTGGACTGAAACGGACTCCACGTATATTTTCGAAATCGAAGCAAACCGTTTTTTAAGAAATATGGTCAGGGCCCTCGTTGGTACAACCGTGGAAGTTGGACTGGGCAACCTATCCGTGGAATCATTTTTGGCCATTTTATCTAAAAAGGACCGACAAGAGGCATCAACCTCCGCTCCAGCGAAAGGATTATTCCTGTGGCGTGTAGTTTATTAACTAATTGCGTTGTCTAAGGAGATCAAAATATCCGTATGTTTCAACTACAATAGCTCCTCCTAAGGTATCACCATACTTCGCAGGTAATCCTCCGGTGTATACCGTCATCTTGTTTATGGAACAACTAGGGACATTATACACTTGATTTAATTTAATTCCGTCGAGGACATAGATCATGTCTCCTTTTCGAGCTCCTTTGAAGATCAACGCTCCATCATCTGCCATTTTAATTTCGGAAGAAAGCTGTGTGGCCATTGTAGCAATACTGAATTTATTCGGCGCATGCTGAATATCGTTATGATTGAATTCTGGTCGAGGTAATTCTCCGTATTTGAGTTTCAGTTTTTCTTTTATCACAATTTCTTTTGTGGTATGGCTCAAGGAACCAAAATAAATCATTCCCAACGAAGCATAGCCATCGATTGGAACATCCACATTGAAAAGCCTGGATGTATCGTTTTTATAGGATAAAGACACCGTATATTGGCCTGCAGGTATTGCTGTTATTCTAAAGCGCCCTTGGCTGTCGGTGTAGGCTTCATAGAATTTATCGTTATCCATAATCGTTGCCCTAACCTTGGAAAGGGGCTGTTTGCTTTGAACATCAAGAACGGTTCCAACCACATCTCCAAAGGAGGATTGGGCAAACGAAACGGAAACATAGAGACAAAAGCAGGTAAAAAGCGTAAGTATTTTTTTCATGGCGTAAATTTTTGTGGTAGGGTAACGCCAGAAGAAAAAAAAACTAATCTATGGTTGCTGAGGAAACGGGCAAATCTCGGTTTATTTTTTTAAATAGCCCTTGTAAAACTTTACCGGGCCCCACTTCAATTACCTCTGACAACCCCCTAGCAGACATATTCTCCATGGTTTGTGTCCACCGCACAGGGGCAGTAAGTTGAAGCAAAAGATTTTCCTTAATAATCAAGGGATCTATTGTTGGTTGTGCATCTACATTTTGATAGATGGGACAGATGGGTGTTTTAAAAGCTGTTGATTCAATGGCTTTTGCTAATTTTTCACGGGCGGGCTCCATTAAGGGGGAATGAAAAGCCCCTCCAACCGGAAGCAACAATGCTCTTTTCGCGCCTGCCTCAAGTAATTTTTCACAGGCCGTCTGAACGGCCTCTGTAGATCCGGAAATGACCAATTGCCCTGGACAGTTATAATTTGCAGGCACCACTACGCCGTCAATTTTTGCACAAATGTTTTCAATAACCTCATCCTCTAAGCCCAAAACGGCAGCCATAGTTGATGAAATCGATTCGCATGCCTCTTGCATAGCTAAGGCTCGTTGGCTCACTAAACTGAGGCCATCCTCAAACGAAATCGCTTGGCTTGCCACTAAAGCAGAGAATTCTCCTAAAGAATGACCGGCCACCATTGCAGGCGTAAAGCGATCGGCCAAGCAAGAGGCCAGGATTGTAGAATGAAGAAAAATGGCAGGCTGGGTTACTTTAGTTTGTTTAAGTTCATCTTCTGTTCCTTCAAACATGATGTGACTAATTTCAAATCCGAGCACTTCATTGGCCCGATGAAATAACTCTTTTGCTTTTTTTTGTTGGCTGTACAATTCAAAGCCCATACCGCTAAATTGGGAACCTTGTCCCGGAAATACATATGCTTTCATAAGTTATAATTGACTGTAAGAGTGAAATTTTCCTTCTTTATAAATCTTTACACGTTTCAATAATCCATTGGCGCCATATTCATACACCTTGCCATCGAATAATTGTCCTTTTTGAAAATTTCCATCCAACCAAAGCTCGTCATTGGCATTATATACTTTATTGTACCCTTCAGGAAAAAAGGTAACTCCTTTCGTATTGGGATTGGTTATTCTAGGCGGCGGTCCTGTTGTCGGAGGTTCCGAATAGGTGTCTGTTTTTTTGGGAGGCGCCGTTGTGACTTTTTTTACCGCTCGATTTCCATTAATTGCAATAGTAAAGCGAACGGTTCCATTTTCATTGTACTGTACATATTGTCCATAGGGTTTCCCATCTTTAAGGGTATACGTGGACATTACATTCCCATTGGGATAATAGTGCTTAACTGCACCTGTTTCCTTGCCATTGGCATCGAATTGAGAAACGTAAGCAATTTTTCCATTTGAATAATACCGTATCAACTGTCCTTGATTTTTTTCGTTTCCAAAGGTCCCTTTTTCTTTCAATTTACCATTGGGATAGTAACGCGCATAACCGCCTTGAGGTCTGTTATTCACATAGGTTCCTTGAAGTTTCACCGTTACGCCATCGGTGTAGTACTTTGTCCATTGGCCTGACTTTCGACCATGATCAAAGGTCCCCTCCTCCACTTTCGTTGTTGATTTATATCCTGCAGTTGGTTTATCCTTCCCGTAGTATATCCATTTGCCGTGTTTTTTTCCGTTACCGTCCAAACGGTTTTGGCTCCACCCTGAGGAAAGAAACATCAAGCCTAAGAAGACGGTAATTACACGTTTCACTGGATTTATTTTTGGTAAAAATAATCCAAATTGTGCATAAGAAAAAGTGGGGTTCGAAGTTCTCATTGAATTTAGTTTTTACTTTTGTTCCATGGTTTCGATTGATCCAAAAGCGATATCGGTGCAGCGCTTGCATCATTTTTTATTGGCGGGTGTTAGTCCCCGCCCCATTGCCTTGGCATCCACGATGGACCAGCATGGACAACCGAATGTAGCACCGTTCAGTTTTTTTAATGTCTTTAGTGCGAATCCTCCCATTTTAATCTTTTCTCCTGCTCGATCGGGACGAACCAACGAAACAAAGGACACTTTGAAAAATGTACTAGAACACCCTGAGGTGGTCATTAATATGGTAGATTATTCCATGGTTGAGCAAATAAGTTTGGCAAGCTCTCCCTTTGAACGTGGGGTGAATGAATTCACCAAGGCTGGACTTACCCCCTTAGCTTCGGAAAAAGTAAAACCTTATAGGGTGGCGGAGTCTCCTGTACAAATAGAATGTAAAGTAAATGAAATAATCGCCCTTGGCAATGAAGGAGGTGCAGGGAATTTGGTCGTATGCGAGGTGGTAAAAATGCATGTTGATGAGCGCATATTGAATGAAGATGGAATGATTGATTCATTGAAGATTGATTTGGTATCTCGAATGGGAGGAGATTGGTATTGTCGAGCCGATACTGCCAGTATGTTCGAAATAAAAAAACCGATTACGACGGTTGGAATTGGTTTTGACCAACTGCCAACGGATATTCTTCAAAGTCCTTACCTGAGTCCTTCCGATTTGGCAAAATTAGCGGGCATTGAAGCACTCCCGAACGAAACCGATGTAAATGAATTTAAGCTAATCGAACTAAGTGAATATTTTGTATCTTTAGTTGATGAGCCCAGTACCTTGGAAAAAGAACTTCATTTACTGGCAAAAGAAAAATTAAACGAAAACAAGCTCGAAGATGCCTGGAAGGTATTATTGAGCTTTAATAATTAAATAGCAAAATATGAGCAGTTTACAATTGAAGAACGTTACCCTAAAAGTAATCAACGAAACACAACAAGTTACCGAAAAATTCGCCAAAAGAGAATTTGTAGTTACCGACGCGAATACTAACTACCCTCAAGATATACTTTTCCAAGCAACCCAGGATAAATGTTCTTTATTAGACCAATTTCAAATCAATGACCGCGTTGATATCGCCTTCAATATTCGAGGCCGTGAATGGAAGAGTCCGCAAGGTGAAATTAAGTACTTCAATTCCCTTGAAGCGTGGCGAATTGAAAGAGCGGAAGGCCAAGGTTCGTCGATGGCAGCTAATAGTATGGAGGATTTTGGTCTTACATCTGCGGCAGGAGCAGGAAGTGCCATCCAACCATCGGATGAAGTGGATGACCTACCTTTTTAATAAGGTAGTATCTCACTTATTTATTTTTTTGGAGGTACTTTTTTTGGTATTTTAAGTAATTCTCCTCTTGAAAGTTCAGCGTGCTTTCTACTTTTCCGTCTAAAATAATGGTGGTGATTTGATGGGTTTTCATGTCCAAAATAGATCCTTTAGATACGATTAAAGTTGCCGATTTTCCGACTTCAATGGAACCAAACCGATGATCAATCCCCATGATTTGGCATGGCCAGAGGGTAATGGACTTCAAGGCCTCCAATTCCGTTAAGCCATACGCCATGGCTGTACCCGCTAAAAACGGAATGTTTCGCGCATTCATGGCTTCCATGTCTCCCGTGTTTTGTAAACAAAACAACACGCCCTGTTCCTTCAACAGCGAGGGAAGGCGATAAGGTAAATCGGTAGGGTCCTCCTCTCTTTCGGGCAATCGATGCAAGCGGTTTAGCATCACCGGAATTTTAGAATCGGCCAAGCGTTTTCCAAGCAAATAGGCCTCTTCTCCCCCAACTATTACGGGAAAAGGAAGCCCAAAAGCTTCAGAGAAAGCGATTACGTCGGATATTTGCTGAATATCATTTGCATGGAAATAAACACGCTTGTTTCCAGAGAAACAATCCAACATTGCTTCCAATCGCTGATCAAAAACACGCTTTTTATTTTCTGAATATCCTTTTGCCAACTGAAAAAAGTCTCGTAGTTTTTGAACATCGGCCAAGTAGTGGTCCTGGTTTTTCCGTTCGGCAGGATCGAGCCACCAACCTCCGCCATTGAGGGGAGCAGGCCAATGAACATGAATGCCGTCGTCTTTCTGTAAGGTTGCATCCTCCCAATTCCACCCGCCGCTTTTCATAACTGACGAAGTGCCTGAAATTATTCCTCCACGTGGAGTTGCTTGGACCAAAAGAACCCCATTCGTTTTAACGGTTTGAAGGACTTTGGACTCGGCATTGAAAGCGATTTGAGACCGGACGTGTGGGTTAAATTCTCCCACTTCTCGAAAGTCAATGGAAGCGCGAACGGCATCAATTTCCGTTAAACCAAGGGTGCTGTTTGGTGCAACTAACCCTGGGTAGATGTGTTGCCCGGAAGCATCGATAACGGTATCCCAAAGTGTTGGATCATAATTTTCTGAAAGTGCGTTTTTAATGCCTATAATCTCACCGTCCTCGATTTCGATAAGGGAAAAAGAAATTTCGTTTCCTACGATTGGATGTAAGTGACCATTAACAAGGAGGATACGCTGGGAATGGATTGAAAGGCATCCCAAAAAACCAACGATAAAGGATAAAACTAATTTCATATCAATGGGTATTTTCGGTTTCGGCCCCTTCTTCTCCTAGGGTATTACAATGATAAAATCGCTTCGGTTTTTTTAAAAACTTTTGTCTTGGTTCTGTCGAAACCGGTTGCTCGCCCATTTTGGATAAAAGCCGCGTTTTTTCAATTTGGTTAGCCTTTTGGAGGACGGCGTCTTGTTCCATGCTGTAAAAAAGTTCTCCATCAATAAACGTGTAAACGACTTTCGCTTCAATGGATAAGGGATTCGTTGACCAAAGTACTAAGTCTGCATCTTTTCCCACTTTTAAGCTTCCCATTCGGTTATCCAAATGAAGGAGTTTTGCAGGATTCAACGTCACCATTTTCCAAGCCTCAACCTCGGACATTCCTCCATACTTAATGGTTTTCGCCGCCTCTTGATTGAGTCTTCGTCCCATTTCTGCATCGTCGGAATTTATCGCAACCGTGACCCCTTGTTTTTGCATCATGGCAGCATTGTGGGGTATGGCATCATTGACTTCGAATTTGTAAGCCCACCAATCGGCAAAGGTAGATCCTCCTACCCCGTGTTCTCGCATTTTATCGGCCACTTTATATCCTTCTAAAATGTGGGTAAACGTATTTACCCTAAAACGGAGTGAATCCGCCAATTTCATTAACATATTGATCTCGCTTTGGACATAGGAGTGACACGTAATAAACCGTTTGGAGTCCAATATTTGGTTTAACACCTCAAGTTCTAAGTCCACGCGTGGAGCTTTACTCTTGTTGGCTCCGTTTAAATTCTGGGAAAGGTAGTTATCCCATTCCTTTCGGTAGGCCTTTGCACGATAAAAGGCGTCATAAAAGACTTGTTCAACCCCCATTCTGCTCTGAGGGAAACGAACAACATTATTATCCCCCCAATTGCTTTGTTTAACGTTTTCTCCCAAGGCACATTTGATAAACCCGGGGGCCCCTTGAATTTTCATTTCTTCGGGCATTTTTCCCCATTTCAATTTTATCAATCCCGATTGTCCACCAATTACATCAGCAGAGCCATGAAGCAATTGGGCGGCTGTAACACCACCGGCAAGTTGACGGTAGATGGAAATATCTTCTGGGAAAATCACATCTCCGATATTGACTTCCGCGGCGACGACTTGCCCCCCTTCGTTAACACCACGTTCGATGGCAATGTGAGAATGCTCATCTATAATACCAGAAGTTAGGTGCATTCCCTTTCCATCAATCACCTTTGCCCCCTTGGGATAATTCGGTTTATCACGACCAACATAGCTTATGACCCCATTTTCTACCGCAACGTATCCCGAGGGTATGATTCCTTCCATTTCATTGGTCCAAAGGGTTACGTTTTCAAAAACGATGGGGGTTTTGCTTTCAAGGGTTGGCTTTCCGTATGCCATGTTTGGAAACCAGCGCTCTGGGATGGTAACGCTAGCATTTTTTATAGGTTGAACACTGTCTCGTTTTGGCACTTTTCTAATCGCTGACCAATGCCCCCAATTTCCTTGTGGATCGATGACATCTCCTTCCCAAATGCGCCCTTTCATGTTTATCTTTCCGTGTAACATAAAAATCTGATCGGTAGAATCTGGGTTCGCAAATTGAATTATCACATCCGATTCTTTGATTTTAAAGACGGTAGGTATGAACAAAGAGTCTTTTTTGTATATGTTTTTAATTTCATCGAAAACATCTTTGTACACTGCTAGTTTGGCTTTTGGATTCCACTCGTCACCTTCTACGATGAGTTCATATTTATGGTGCTTAAAATTGAGATGGTACCTTCCCAATACATCAGAGGCAGGGATAGATTTTACGCTCGAATTTTTCCCTAAGGACCAATTTTCATAAAGGGTTGTTTCGTAGTAAAATGGGTCCCTCCCGTAAAGGCTAAAACTTGCCCATTTTCCTTTTTCCAAGGACCCTAATAGCGAATCCATTCCGATGAAAGAAGCGGGAGTGGTTGTCAGAGCCGCCAAAATCGTAGACTGGTTCGTTCCTAATGCAATCATTTTTCGGATATTCTTCCAGAAGCTATCGTGCGAAGTTCCTCGAGAGGTTATGGCTGTCGGAATTTCGTTTTCAGATAGCAGCCTAAGGTTGAAGGGTGCTAATTCCCAATGTTTCAAGGCGGAAATCGGTATGTTTCTTGCCTCATAGGGATCGGATATGTCAAAGGGTTGTGGAAAATTGATGGGGGCAACTAATTTTACATTGTTTCTTTTTAATTCATCGAGAATGCTGTACTCCTCTCCCGTCGCAAAATAAATGAAGGGCATTGAAAACTCATAAGCAATCTTGTTAGCACGGAGGATATCCCATTTGGAGGTAGCATGAAAAAACGAGGGTTTATCTACGGATTGGGCCCATGGTTCCATTGACTGTTTTCCTAAAGCAGCCGATCGGTTGGAACTAAAATACCTCAGGTCATAAAAAGCCTGACGAAGAAGGGCAATGGAGCCCATGAGCGAAGAGGGGTAAGTTTGGTTTGACACCCCTTTTTCAAAGGAATAAAACATGGCGGCATTTGACGCCATGATTTGCTCGCTTTTTGTCAAGGGACCTAAGGCGACAAGGGGTCCGGATCCACGTACTATACCGTCCGATTGATGGGTTAATGCAAAACCAAAACCTAAGGAGGATAAGTTTTGTAATCCTTGGTCCTGTGAGGACAAAATGGAAACCGCATTTACTTCTGGATGAATGCTTTCATTCCAATAATAATCCCCAGACTTCTTAGACTCCAATTGAGGCATACCCCCGGTGTAGGTTGGTCTGGCTTTCTCAACCCCCAAATCGGTATTAAGTTCTACAAAAGCGGGTAAAACGGTAAATCCCTCTCGGTTGTATACGGCATATCCATCGGGAATGAAAAGAAGTTTGCCAACGTTTTTTATTTTTCCATTTTCGATGAGGATGGTTGCGTTCTCTACTTTCAGGTCAGGTCGTACATATACATCCACGTTCGTAATGGCAATCTGATTCATGGAGGAGGCAGGTACGCCATTGCTCGGGGATAATTGAGAAAAAATGGATCCTACCTTTAAAAAGAACAGTAGCGCAAAGCATCGTTTAAACCCTTTCATGGTTCAAAAATAATGAAACTCATCGATTACAGGATGTGTTTTAATGCCTCTCGACGGGCGAGACCAGATAGGTTTTCGCCTTCGACCACTTCGATAACCCATGAGGGATTGAATTTTGCAACCTCTCTCAAACTCCAACCAATTGCTTTTTGAATAAAAAACTGTTTTTCCAACTTAAATTTCTGCACGAAATGTAGAAGCAAAGTCAAATCGGTATCCTTTCGATACCTTAATTGATGAATTAGGCAGGATCTTCGTATCCAAAACGAGTCGTGAGTCTCCCATTGAACAAGTGTGTTTTTCATGGTATCCGGAAAACGCTTTGCATATTTCCCAATCAAATTAGGGGCAATGCCATCGACCGTATCCCACCAAGATTTTTGTAAAATCAATTCTTCAAAAAAACGAATGTCCGACTCGAGGTAGTCTTTTGGACTCCACTGCATCAACCATTCTAGCGCCAAGAGCTGGCATTCCCGTTCTGGTTCTTTCCAAAGCAAACCCACAAGGGTTCTTTTTTCTTGTGGACTCAAATGGTTTAAATGCAGCGTTTTACATTGTTTTAGCAACAATTTCCTTGGACCGCTCATGACACCAAAAAAAGAAAACTGATTTCTCAAATACGCTTCCATTTTTTTTGCCCTTTCGGCATCCCCGTTAACGGATAATAATTCTCTTATATGCTTTAAGGCATCCATGCTATTGAAAAAAAAGGCAAATCATAAGCCGGGTTCTGTTCGTTTTGTCACACGTGACGCAACGGTCTATCATTTATCTAGCACTGGCGTCACCGCCAGCGTCAATCGACCTACCCTCCGGAATCGAGCGAGCAACCCTTAATGTCCAGGACATGCTCCGGTATACATGGTCTTTCAGCACGTAAGGTTTACCCTGCCAACAACATCGCTGTTGAAGCGGTGAGCTCTTACCTCACCTTTTCACCTTTTCCTTAGCGATGCGAACATGCCAAGGTAGTTTATTTTCTGCGGCACTTTCTGTATTCACCTAGTGAACCCTTCCCGTTAGGAAGTACGCTGCTCTATGCTGCCCGGACTTTCCTCCCTCCCGTAAAACGAGACAGCGATAGACCGATTTGCCTGCTCAAAAGTACAATTAGAATTTAACTAATGAAAATTCTCTGTTTCCTGATTCGGTAGACAAAAGGACTTGATAGGTTCCTTTCGCTAAGTGACGTACATCTAGACTTAGATGAAAGCCTTGTTGATGGGTCGTTTCCATGACCTTTCGTCCCATACCATCAAAGATGAACACTGTAGAAACGGGAATATCGGCATTAATCTCTAACACGTCTTCTACTGGATTAGGCCCAACCGTGGCATTAAAGCCTGATTCGGATACGGAAGCATCTAACCCAAGGTAATCCTCTTGGTATTCAACCAATGAAATGGCTCCGTTGGTTTCGGTAGCTTTCAAAATCCACTCCTTTTCACCATTGGTAAACCACTCGTATTCAACACGTTGAATTGGCGGAGTTCCAAACCATTGACCAGGGCCAAAAAACGTTTGGTAAACAGAATCTATTTCAGCAATGTCATGACGAATCCGCAATGCAGGAAATGTACCTTTCGGGGTGATTATGGTACCCCAACCGTCCACATTCGTGGTTCGTTGCCGATACTGTTTGATTTTAAAATCAATGACGGGGTTAAGATCTATAAAAGTATACCCCCGGGAGTAATGGAAATCGTTATAATTCAAGGGTAATTTATAGCGCGTTTCGATCGTATCTGACTTAAAAGGTACGCCCTGACCATTGACCGCGATGGAATACCCCAAAGAAGTAATAGAATCTGTCATTCGTTTGGAATATTGGTTTAAGTCGCTAAGTGAAACGGGCAAAAATTGAGATAATTGATCGAGCGGCAAATCATTGGTTGGGTTAAAATAGCTCGCGCGATAATTGGTAGGAGCTACAGGACCATAGGTTCCAAAAACCAACAAGGAAGCAAAACCAATGGGTTTAAATTCCTTTAATGTCTGACTGTTAGCTACCAAGGAGCTAAAATCCCAGGTAAAGTTAGCGCCTGTTGAAGCAAAATCTAATCCTGCTCCATCGGCCTGAGAAATGCGCACGGTATCTCCAGCATTCGCAAAATCGGAAACGCTCAAAGAAATTTGGGACCATCCATAAAAAACAAAAAGTAGCATAATGCCAATAATAGGTATTCTCATTATAAGGGATTTAGCGGTTAAAGGTACGAGAAATTGACCAACAAAAATAATTGCTTTATCTTTAAGGCGTGAAGCCTTCCTCCCTCATTGAAGATGAATTAATTCAATTTGAATTGGAGTTAGCAAGGTTTAACCAATCCGATGCATTGGTTCATTTAAACACAAAAGAAGTTCACCCTTTTATTGGGCAAGAAGAATCCCTCACACCGCACATAAATCTCATGCTAAAAGAGGCCGCGCGAAAGGATCGAGAGGAAGGTGTTTTCCCGCTTTGTTTGTCAGAAGGGTTGCTCACCCTAATGAAGGAAGAAAAAAAACAATGTATTCCCATTTTCATTCATCTACTTCAAGCTACGACCAACCCCATTTTATCAACGGTGGTTTGGAACATCCATGAAGAGGATTGGATGATTAATCCATATTTAATTCATCTCTTATCCTTTGAGGAGAAGACCTTAAGCAGTTTGACAAAGGAGGAATTGGTATCAACGTTAAGAGAAAAGGGCTATGGGGTTGAACCCACCCCTCGATACATTGGCAACTTTCATCCGTATCGGCATGCATTGTTGAAAGAGGTGATTGAATTAAAAAAGAAAAAAGACTACACGCCTTTTGCGTTTTTATTCGACGGGGACCAAAAGGTTCCAGAAGAAAGCTCAGCGGAGTTGTACCCTACCTTGTTGCCCTGTGACCAATCCCAATTTGATGCCATACGGTTGGCGGAACAATTTCCCACGGTAATTCAAGGGCCCCCAGGTACGGGAAAATCACAAGTAATTACCAACCTGATTGGCCGATTTCTTTTAAGAGACCAATACCTTTTGGTTTGCTCGCAAAAACGTCAGGCTTTGGAGGTAGTTGCGGAGAAGCTATCAGGCTGTGGCCTCGGTGATTTAGTGCTGATGAAGTCATCATCAGACAGCGTTAAATCGATTTTAAGTGCGCTCAAGCAAAGTTGGAATATCCTTGATCAGCCAAGAATCACTGGAGAATTAAATGCGCATAACTTCTTTAAACAACATTGGGTACAAAGCCAATTAAACACCTATCACAAACCAGGATTAATCGGATCCTTAAGTCCCAAAGCATTCCTGGAGGAGACGGGATATACACCTGCAAAAAAAAGCAGTTTTCATGCAGGACTTCCCACCTTCGAACAATGGGTGAAGATAAAGCCTTTATTGGCAGATATTCCCTTTGAACGGATTAAAGCATTAAGCGCTTTGAACCCAGGACTAACCCTTCAAAAATCGTATGAGTCATATTGTTTACGCTGGAGGAGCGTGTATAACGCACTAAAGGATATGGGTTGGGAAACGCTGAACATGGCGGCGCTATTGGAAAAGCAAAACCAAAGTCAGTGGGTCCATTTGTTTTCCAACGAACTGGCGAAACGTTGCCTACCGTGGATGAAACACCGTAAAAGGATCGATCGTCTTATACCCTTGTTACAGGCCACAGAGAAGACGTTAAAAAACGATAGTAAGGCCTTGATGGCATGGAAGATCGTTCCTACCCCTTTGGAAATCACAGGTCTTCTGAGCCTTTTTGAAGAATCCTCGTGGAGGAGACCCTTCTCCTTACGCAGCGCAAAAAAACGTTGGCTAAGAGATCCTGTGACCGATTTTTTTCAATTGATTGTAGAAACAAAGTCCTATTTTGAACGCACAGTACAACGGGATGAGATCTTGCAGAAATTAATTAGCCTTGGCCTTTCCGACCCAACCACGGACATAAGCACATACCGAACCTTTAGCCTCCTGTATGATGGGGACCTTCACGTAGCTTTTGAGCAGATTCCGATTAAGGAACGGATTTTCTTACAGCAAAACCACACTCAAATCCAAAAAATTATACTGGAACTAAAGCACTTTTTTACCCTTGAACCGAGTAAAATAGTATATGAAAAAATCGGGTACTTTTTAGCCTTTGATCCGTTTATCCCGTTCCTATCGGCTTGGGAAAAAATCCCTGGAGTAGTCCGAAACGCTCTTGGTAGTTTCCATAGTATACACGATATGGAAAAAGCAATTATTACCTCAGACTGGCAAAGATTTACGGCATATTTCCCTTCCATAGATGAATTTATATTTAGTTCTCAGGGCTCCATTTTAAAGGAAATAGTTGATAGCAATCAGGGGAATCAGGGGCAATTGGCAGAACGGTTATTGATCCAGAGAAAGGAACGGTTTGATGCCTATCATACCCTTTTATCAACACCAAATGGACAGCTAAACGCTTCGGATAAAACCCTAAAAAAGCGGCTTCAAAATGGAAAAAGAACCTTAGCAAAGTTGTTTTCGAGGCAGCGAAATTTTCCTTCTTTAAAAAACCTATTGGATGGCGATGCTATGCTTTGGATTCGCGTACTAAAACCCATTTGGTTTAGTAGCCCAGAAAATTTAGCGATGGACATTCCATTAGTCGCGGGATGGTTCAATGTATCCATCATTGATGAAGCGAGCCAGTTATTGCTTTCCCATTCATTGGGAACTATCTACCGATCCTCGCATGTCATCGTTGCCGGAGATGAAATGCAAATGGCTCCAAGTTCTTTTTTCAAAGCGGGTAACCACTTAGGAACCACACTATTGGATCAGGCCTCGTTTAACCTACACATCGCCTTACCTTTCATTATCGAAGCCAACAAAAGGATCTCATTCAATTCTCAAATGAGCACTTTTATCAAAATAAACTCACGGTATTACCGACGTATCCTAAGGAAAAATCCATTTATAGTTATTTTGTAGTTGAGGGCATTTATGAAGATGGATTAAACATAGAAGAGGCAAAATTAGCCTGCAAGTTGTTGTTGGAACGAATTGGTATTATGAATAACCGTGTTGGACTTGTAACTTTTTCTGAAAAACAATTAAGGGCTATTAACGCCCTGTTCACGCCATCCGAACGTCAGAGAATTGAAATGGCCCAGGCGAAAGGGCAGCTGTTCTTAAAAACTGTAGAACAAATACAAGGAGATGAATGCGACGAAATAATTATTTCATTTTGTTATGGCAAAAAACAAAATGGGATGTTTGATATGCGATTCGGTCCTGTAAATCAAGAAGGGGGCGATAAGCGATTAAACGTTTTATTTAGTCGGGCCAAAAAACGCCTTTATTTCATACATTCGGTCAAAAGTGAGGATTTTCCGGTTGGCGAAAATCTGGGGGTTCACACCTTAAGGAAGTGGTTCAACTACTTGGAGACTTCGGAAAGCAAGGAGGAGTCAATGGCCTTACCTATTTCTTCGTTTGCTAAAGCGGAAGGAAATAACATTCAAATTAGCCGTTGGATAGATGTTTCTGCGAATCTTCTTGACATCATTACTTTTAAAACTGTACTAGCGGAGAGGGGATGGATTATTGAGGAGTCGGCGTTTTCTGCGGAACGGGATCGTACCCGTGTCCTCCCCTTGGATGGCAACGTGAAATCCGCTTGAATCCTAACCACAGGCCTTTAATCGGTCCCCAAACCTGAATAGCTTCAATCATGTAACTGGAGCATGTGGGAGTAAAACGACAGCTGGGTGGGAACAATGGCGATATAGTCCATTGATAAAACCTCACTAGTAAGATAAGTGGAAAGCCTAAAACACGATAAAGCCAAGCCATGGTTAAAGATAGCTATTAAAAACAACCTGTTGGTAAGAATCGTAACCAGCCCCTGTAAATTCAGTTTAAAAACGTATTATCGCATTTATGAAACTACGTTATTTACTTTATTCTAGTTTTTCTTTAGCTTACCTTACAGGGTATTCTCAGGTTTGGGACAAGGAACAGTTAGAAGTTGTTCACAAAGCTCAAGTCATGCGGGTCATGCGCTCCGATGTTCTCTTTGAAGACGGATGGACTTCCCTTCCACAAGCAAAATTTTGGAAAAAGATAATGCAATTATCGCCCGACTCTTCGGTGGTCAATGTGGCCAAAAACCGACAAGAGTTGCTTTGTATCTCGACGAAAACATGGCAACTTAAAAGTCAAGAGGCAAAAAATATCTTCAAAGATTCCTTACGGGCTGAATACGGATTGAATGCAGCTGAGGAAATTTATGTGACTCCTGGCAAGAGCGACTTTTATCAATTTGGAAAAGTTTTTAATCAACTTGGCCGAGGAATAGAACAATTTGAAAAACAGGGGGTAGATCCTTGGTATGCTCAGGCGATTTTACTCATAGAAAGCCCGGGTCAGCTCAAGAAGTCTGTCAGTGGAGCCTACGGTCCATTCCAGCTCATGCCAGATGTCGCGAGGAAATGGGGATTAAGGGTTGATGCGTCACGTGATGATCGATCGGATTTCGATAAAAGCGCCTATGCCGCAGCAAAAATGATGCGCGCATTTTACATTCCTGAAGCGCGAAAGATTTTGAATGCCCATGGTATTTCGTATAACGAAACGGATTTATGGTTTAGGCTGTACGTTATGCATATTTACCATGCTGGCCCTGGAAATGTATCGGCGGTAACAAAGAAAATTCAACCCCGTGAAGGGAGCATGGAGTTGATAAAACAAATGTGGATCAATACCGCTGCAGGATTTGGTAATAGCTCACAAAATTACTCTCAATTAGCCATCGCAGCCCAATGGATTCTTCACGAATATGTTTACACGAGTTGTGAAGATATTTTTGAATGTGCCTCGCGCTGAAAGGTTAAAAAGCCATTTTCCATTCGCAACGGACATGGGAAATTTTGTTTGAACAATCCCCCTGTACCAAGTCCTTGGGGTATTTTAATCGCGTATTCTGAGGTAAACTGTGCAATGGCATTTAAGCCAATATTGGACTCCAAAGCGGAGGTGATCCACCAGCCGATACCCATTGATTCTGCAAGAGAAATCCATTCGGACACCCCTTTAATTCCTCCCATTAAACTGGGTTTTAAAATGATATAAGGAGGCATAATTTCGGTTAGTAAGTCCTTCTTTTCTTCATATTTAAAACACCCAATCAATGACTCATCCAAGGCAACAGGGATGGAATTTTTAGATGCGATTAATTTCAGACCATCGCGTTGATCTGGAGGCAAGGGTTGCTCAATGGAATGAACCTCTAGGGCTTCTAAGTCGGAGAACACCGAGGCCCAAGACTCCATGGAAAATCCACCGTTGGCA
>Ga0255079_1000183_pt1 | contig 16815 bp, 13 predicted proteins | sample Colum_Atlam_RepB_FD_188586 | JGI IMG/M metagenome (GOLD analysis project Ga0255079, IMG submission 188586) | Freshwater microbial communities from Columbia River, Oregon, United States - Colum_Atlam_RepB_8h | ecosystem: Environmental > Aquatic > Freshwater > River | place: USA: Oregon... | reverse complement strand
TCGGACCAGCAAAAGGCGGGACTGGGGACCTTTGGCATCCCAGACATCGACGCACGGCAAGCCGGCGCGGCCGATGGCGATAGGCTCGAGGGGCGTCACGACAGGCTCGACGGTGCGCTTACCCGCGTCGTCGAAGGTCGAGCGATAGACTACGCGGACCTCCTGGACGGTGCCATCCGAAAGCCCCAGGAAGACCAGGCCCGTGCGCGGGTAGCTACGCACCGCGGTCACGCGTCGATCGCCCAGCGCGGGCGTCCACTCGTGCAACTTCGACCCGTCCTTGGCCCGCTGGACAAGGATCCGGCCGTCCCGGCGCACGACGAAGGGGAACTCCCCGTACTCGTCCTCGCCGAAAGCCACGGCCTCCGCCGGGACGGAGAGCGCCGACGTCGGCGAAACCTTGGCCCCGACGAAGAGCGGGAAGACCTGGAAGATCAGGAAGCCGAGCATGCCGAGCACCGCGACGACCACGCCGACGCCGCCGATGCGGATGAGGCGGCCCATCCAACGGTCGGCCGCCAACGTCAGCGGACTGACCGTGAAGCGCGACTCGGGAGCGGACGAGGGCTTTTCGTCGGTTGTTGCCATCGGGTTACGTTCGGGTGTCAGGGGGTCCGGCAAAGGGAAAGGCGGGGAAGACCCCGCCCGGGAGGACCCGAGACCGCACCGTCGCGCTTGAAAGGCCGACCCCGGAGGGCGTGGCGGCGACGATGCGATTTCGAGACCAAGCTTATTCGGCGCTGTAGAACTTCAGCGAGGCGCGACCTTCGTCGGCGACGTCGGCCGGCAGCGGGAAGTAGCCGTCCTTGATCACGATTTCCTGGCCCTGCTTCGAGAGCACGAAGGTGATGAACTCGCTGGTGAGCTTGTCCATCGGGCGGGAGGGCGCCTTGTTCACGTAGACGTACAGGTAGCGGGACAGCGGGTAGGAGCCGTTGAGGCAGTTGGCGTAGTTGGGCTCGACGAAGGAGTTACCTTCGGCCGCGAGCGGCAAGGCGCGGACGCCGGAGGTGGCGTAACCGATGCCCGAGTAGCCGATCGCGCCGACGTCGGCGGCGATGCCTTGGACGACGGAGGAGGAACCCGGCTGCTCCTTGATGGTGTCCTTGAAGTCGCCGTTCTTCAGGGCGACTTCCTTGAAGTAGCCGTAGGTGCCGGAGGCGGAGTTGCGGCCGAAGGAGGAGATCGTCTTGCCGGCGAGGGCGCCCTTCTGCTCGAGCGCGCCCCAGGTGAGCACGTCCTGACCGCCGCGCTTGCGGGTGGAGGAGAAGATGCCGTCGACCTGGGTGAGGGAGAGGCCGGCGACCGGGTTGTCCTTGTGGACGAAGACGGCGAGGGCGTCGATGGCGACGGCGATGCGGGTCGGCTTGTGGCCGAACTTGGCGGCGAAGGCCGAGATCTCGGTGGCCTTCATCTCGCGGCTCATGGGGCCGACCTGGGCGACGCCGGAGGTGAGGGCGACGGGGGCGGTGCCGGAACCCTTGCCTTCCACCTGGATCTTCACGTTGGGGTAGGACGCCTTGAAGCCTTCGCTCCAGAAGGTCATGAGGTTGTTGAGCGTGTCGGAGCCGACGGAGTTCAGGTTGCCGGAGACGCCGGAAGCCACGGTGTAAGCCGGGAGCTTCGGGTCGACGACGACCGCGTCGGCGGCCTGCACGGTGACGGCGGTCGCGGTGAGGGAGAGGAGGGCGAGGGAGCGGAGGGCGGTGTTCATGGGAAGGTTACGCCGACATCATCCCATGGGATTGTTACAGTTTCGTGGCGACGGGGTGTTACTTGGGCAATAGGCCACCCCACCTCAGGAGCCCCCGAATACCCCCCTTTTTGCGATTTACTTCAGGTATTCCTTCAAAAGGACCGCCGAACGGGCCTCGGCCTGCGGCAGGGGCATGCCCGCCGGCACCCCGGGACGCTTATGGCCGATCTTCGCCAACCAAGCATCGCGCAGCAGCTGGGCGCTCTGCTGGAGGAGGCGCCATTTCGCAGGCTCCGCCATGGCCACGTCAACCTTCCAACCCATCAAGGGCGCCAGCTGCGTCCAGATCGCCGTGGCCATCATCAAATGGCCTTCGGGTCCGGGATTGAGATGATCCTTCGCGAACACGAAACGCGGGTCGGCCTGTTTCGCGGCCGCGATCGCCTCGCGCAGGGCAGGCCGCGCGTCGACGACCAGCCAACCGGCGGGACGCTGCGCCACCAACCATTGTGCATAGCCATCCAAAACGCCGTCGTAGACGGGCACCTTCGGGAGATCCGCGCCGAACAACGGCGGCGTCAGGTGCACGACTTTCGCGCCCGCGCGGCTGCAGGCCGCGTGCAGGCGCACCTGACCGTCGCGGTACGCCCGCGTGCGTTCCGGGTCCGCCGGCAGGTAGAGGCCGTCGTTGCCGCCGTAGCAGGCGAGCACGAGCGTGGGCTTGAAGCGTTCGAGCGCGCGGGCGAGCCGTTCGTGCACGTCGGGACGGGGAAAGGCGCCGCCGGCGTGGCCGGCTTCGCTCAAGCCGCTCGCGGTCTCGCCGGGCAACGCGGCGTTGACGATCACCGCGCGCGCCAGGCCCTTCTGCGCGCGGATGGCGGACTCGACGTAGACGGTCCAGCCGCCGATGTAGGCGAGGTTGTCGCCGAGGATCAGGATGCGCGTCTCCTCCTGGTCGGCCCGCAGGGGCACGGAGCACCAGGCGAGGAGGATCAGGAATGCGCGCAGCATCCCGACAAGATGACTTTTCCCGGCAGGCGGGAAAAGCCGAATCCGGACAAGTTATTAACGCCCCACCCTACCCCGCCGTCCACATTCGGCTTCTCCCGGGAGGTCGGCGGGGGTAGCCTCAGCGCCTGGACTCCTCCATCCACATCAAAGGCGCCCGCACCCACAACCTCAAGGACGTGGAACTGACCATCCCGCGTCATCGGTTGACGGTGATCACGGGCGTCAGCGGCTCGGGTAAATCGTCCCTGGCGTTCGACACCCTCCATGCCGAGGGCTCCCGGCAATACCTGGAGTCCCTCTCGGCCAAGGCCCGGGGGATGATGGATGCCGTGGCCCGGCCCGACGTGGACTTCATCCGCGGGCTTTCCCCGGTCATCGCCATCGCCCAGCGTACCGGCGGCAACACGAACCCCCGTTCCACGGTGGCCACGTTGACCGAGATCGCCGACCACGTCCGGCCGCTTTGGATCGTGGCGGGCGAGCGCGCCTGCCTCAAGGACGGGCACCCCGTCCGGCGGCGGTCGCTGGACGACAACCTGCTGGCCTTGGCGAAGATCCCGGCCGGCACCCGCCTCATGGTCGCCGCCCCGGTCGCCAAGGACAAACCGTCGGTCCTGCTCGAAACCGTGGCCGACCTGGGCCGGCGGGGCTTCTCCCGCCTCCGCATCGACGGCAAGGTGGCCACGCTGGAGGAGGCGACGGGGCTGCTCACGGGCCGGGAGGCCCGGCAACTCGACGTGGTGGTGGACCGCATCGTGGCCGGCGAAGACCAGCGGAGCCGCCTGGCGGATTCGCTGGAGCTGGCGTTCAAGGAAGGGCGGCACCGCGCCTTGGTGCTGGCCGACGACGGGCGCGGGGGCTGGACGGAACAGGCGCTGTCGCTCCACCTGGCCTGCGAGCATTGCGGCACGACCTACGAGCCGATCGCGCCCAAGGCGCTGTCGCACAACCACCCGGACGGCGCCTGCCCGGACTGCGGCGGACTCGGCCGACAGATGCGCTTCCAGGAAGGCCTCGCCATCCAGGACGAAGGACTCTCCCTCCAGGAGGGTGTCGTCAAGCCATGGAAACTCGGCACGCGCAAGGTGCTGATCCGCCGCAACGCCGTCCTGCGTGCGCTGGCCGAGCAGGTGCCTTTCGACCTGCGGACGCCTTGGCGCGAGCTCCCGGAGGCGACCCGGCGGCTGCTCCTCCATGGTGATGCCAAAAGGGTCTTCCTGCTTCCCCCGCCAAAAGGACGCAAGCCGGTCGAGACCACGTGGGCCGGCATGTTCCCCGAGCTCGAACAGGCCTACCGGACGACGACCGGGGAGTCCTTGCGGCAGCGCCTGCTGCAGTATCAATCCGGCTCGGTCTGCGGGACCTGCCAAGGGCGGCGGCTCTCGCCGACGGCGCTGTCCCTCCGGCTGGACGGGCTGGACCTGGCGGAGTTCCTCCGGCTGACGATCCCGGAAGCGCTCGCCTTTGCGCGCCGACTAGCCGCCCACCCGCGGGTCCAGCCCATCGAAGAGGCGCGCCGCGGGCTGGAGCAGCGGCTGGCCTTCCTGCATGAAGCGGGCCTGAACTACCTGACCTTGGAGCGCGAGGCCGCGACCCTCTCCGGGGGCGAAGCCCAGCGCGTCCGGCTGGCGACGCAGCTCGGACTCGGACTCGTCGGCGTGACCTACGTGCTCGACGAACCGAGCATCGGGCTCCACCCGGCCGACCACCTCCGCCTGATCGGCTCGATCCAAGGGTTGCGTGACCTCGGCAACACCGTCGTGGTGGTCGAGCACGACCGCGACATGATGCTGGCCGCGGACCACCTCCTGGAGATGGGGCCCGGCGCCGGGGTCGACGGCGGTTGCGTGGTCTTCGCCGGGACGCCGGCCGCCTGCCAAGCGCATCCGACTTCGCGGACCGGCGCCTACCTCTCCGGCCGGGCGGACCTCGCTTCGTGCCTCCGTCCGAAACCCGTCGGGAAGAAATTCCTGACGGTCCGCGGCGCCACCGAGCATAACCTGAAGCAAGTGGAGGCCCGCTTCCCCTTGGGCAACCTCACCGTGGTATGCGGCGTCTCCGGATCCGGGAAGAGCACGCTCGCGATCGACGTCCTGTCCGCGGCGGCAGCCCGCAAAATCAACGGGGCGAAGGTGGTGCCCGGCCGCCACACCGGCATCGATGGCTTGGACCAACTCCAGGCCTTCACCGCGGTGGACCAGGAGCCGATCGGGCGGACGCCGCGGTCCAACCCGGCGACTTTCACGGGCATCATGGACCTCCTTCGGGATCTGTGGTCCTCCCTCCCCCTTGCCAAGGCCCGAGGCTATGCTTCCGGCCGATTCAGCTTCAACGTACGCGGGGGACGGTGCGAAACCTGCGCCGGCGAAGGCTCGGTCGCCTTGGACATGCAGTTCCTCGGCGAAGCGTTCGTCGAATGCCCCAGCTGCGCCGGCCGACGGTTCAACCGCGAGACCCTGGAGGTGCGCTTCAAGGGGCTGAGCATCGCGGAAGCCCTGGACCTGACGGTGAAGGACGCGGCCGAGTTCTTCCGCGCCCAACCCCGCTTGGCCGAGAAGCTCCGCACCTTGGAGGAGGTCGGCCTCGGCTACCTGAAACTCGGCCAGCCAGCCAACACGCTCTCCGGGGGCGAGGCCCAAAGACTGAAGCTGGCCGCCGAACTGGCCCGGCGCGACCACACCGGACGGCTCTACGTCCTGGACGAACCGACCACCGGACTCCACTGGGACGACATCGCGAAGCTGCTCGCCCTCCTCGGTCGCCTGCGGGACGCCGGGGCGACGTTGGTCGTGATCGAACACCACCCCGACGTCATCCGGGCCGCGGACTGGGTGCTGGAGCTCGGACCAGAGGGAGGCGCCAAGGGCGGACAACTCGTCTACGAAGGTACTCCCGCCGGTTTGCTTCGCCACCCAGGCTCACCCACCGGCCAAGCCCTCAGCCGCCCGTAGGCGAAGGGTTGGTCTGAGTCTGCCGCTCGACGACGTCCTCGATGCTGGCAAGCACCGCGCTCAACGGCGCGGTGGAGCCCCCACCCGTCGCCTTACTGACTTCGATCGGCGTCGGGTTTTGCTCCATAGGGTAGACCTTGAACTCGCGCTCATAAGCCAGCTGCTCGACGATGGCGCGGCGGCCCGCGGCGGTCATCGGTTCGATCGAGGTCGACAGCGCCTCGCCCGTAGCCGCGACGCTCAATTGCTCCCCGGTCTTCAGGCGCACGTGGCCCGAAGTTGATGCGACCGGCGTGAACAAGACTTCCCCGGCGAGGCAGACGAACTGTTGGTCGGCGGATCCCGCGGCCCGATTCCATTGATAGAGACCGCGGCTTTTGAGGTGTTGGGCTCCCTCGGAAGAGCGCACCACGAAAACATCACCAGGCCCCTGCCGAGGCAACGCGAAGGTGAAGCGACCAAAATCCGGACGGAAATCAACGAGTGAGCCTTTGCTCGGGCTGTCCACGAAAGCCGGGACGACGAACTGGGAGTTGGCGCCGACGAGGACGCGCGCCCCATTCGAAAGGGCCAGGACCAGCCGGCCCTCCGCCCCCACGCTGATCTTCGCCTTGCGGCGGATTTTGGCGCCCGCCTCGATGACCAAGGTCACGCCACGGTCGTCCACCTGGATGACCGGGCCCGCCACCTCCACCACCTCGATCTCGTTGCGCGCCACGAGACCGAAAGCGGAGGAGCTTAAGCAGACGAGGGCAAGGCAAGGGCGCAGGGAATTGGAGAGCAACCGGAGGAGGTGTCGGAGGGTTCGCATGTGCCCATACAGCGAACCCGACGGGTCACTGTCGAACCTGCGAGCCTAGTGATGATTGCCCAATGATTAATAGGGCTAAGAACCTATCGACGAATCAGAGTTTTCCGGCCATCAAGGCCGCGCAGGCCTTCAGGTCGGCGATCTCCGCCTCGGTGAAATCATACGGCGCCATCTTGCCGACGCCGAGGACGCCCCACACCTGCCCCTGACCACCGAGGATCGGCACCGCCAGGGCGCCCTGGACGTTGGTCTTCCGGGCCTCGGGCTTGGCGACGCCGCCGAGATCCTCCTGCAGGTTGCAAAGCTGGACCGCGTCCTTGCGCTCCGCGGCGCAGCCGGCGATCCCCTTCCCGAAAGGGATGGAGTCGATCTTGGGCAGGAGCATCGGCAGCACCTGCGGCGGGATACCTTGGTGGGCCACCAAGCGCAGCAAGCCCGTCGCCGGGTCGGTGCGGTGGATCGTGCCGGTCGCGCAGTCGAACGCCTTCGCGACGTGCGCCAACACGGCCCCCCAATCTGGGGCGGCGGTCAGCAGGGTGGACAAGCCTTCGGTGCGGGAAGCCATAAAAATCAGACAATGCCCTTCGCCATACGTTCCGTGAGCCAAGCCAGGCCGCCCGCCTCGTCGGCGAAAGCGCCATCCAGCTGGGCCTCGAAGGCCTCATCGAGCACCGGGGAGAACCAGCCGGCCGGCTTATGCCCCATCGCGATGAGGTGGCGCCCCAGGACGATCCGCTTCGGCGCGGAGTCCTTGAGCTGGAGGACGGCCGCGCGTTCGGCCAGCCAGACGCCTTGGGGGGAAGGCTCGGAGCGCCAGGCGGCCCCGCGTCCCTTGCGGTCAGCCGAATCGACGCGGATCAGGCGATCGAGGCGGACCACCTTGTTGGCCAGACGGCGGACCGCGGCATCCCCGGCCTTGGCCTTGAACAGTTCATACGGCTGGGCGTGCCAGCGGACGAGCGGCAGCACCGCCTCGATCAGCTTCGCCTCGCGGGTGATGCGCGCCAGCATCGTCGGGGCGAGGCGATGGCTCTCCTCCTCGTGGCCGTAGGCGTGCCAACGGCCGTCGTGCGGCTCCTTCTTCGTCGTGGTCGCCTTGCCGATGTCGTGCAGCAGCACCGCCAGGCCGACGACGAGGTCCTCGTCCCGCGCGCCCACGCGCTCCCGTGCGAAGGCGTCGAGGCACAGGCAGGTATGCGTCCAGGCGCAGCCCTCGGGGTGCCACTCCGGATCCTGGGGCACGTCGATCATCGCGTGCAGCTCCGGGTAGAAACGCGTCCAACCGCAGGCCCGCAGGAACTGCAGGCCGAGCGACGGCCGGCGCCCGCGCAGCAGCAGCTTCGTCCACTCCTCCATCAGCCGCTCCGGAGGGAGGTCGGCCTGGGTGAGCGTCGCGCAAAGGGCGATGGTCTCCGGGGCCACGGCGAACTCGAAGCGGGCGGCGAACTGCATCGCGCGCAGCACGCGGAGCGGGTCTTCGGCGAACTTCGCGGAAACGTGCCGCAGCACCTTGGCCTCGAGGTCGGCGCGGCCGCCCCAGGGGTCGATGAGCTCGCCCGTCGCGGGGTCCCACAGGATCGCGTTGAGCGTGAAGTCGCGGCGCTCGGCGGCGTCCTTCGGCGTCATCGTCGGGTCCGCCTGGACCTCGAAATCCGTGTGCTTCACGCCGGTGCGGTTCTCGCGGCGCGGCACGGAGACGTCGACCGGCAGGTCCTTGAGCTTCGTCACGCCGAAGGCCGCGCCGACGGTCACGATCCCGAACTCGCGGCGCAGGGCGGCCTCGATCGCGCGCGTCCCCAGGCCGTAGACCTCGACGTCGAAATCGGTGACGGGCACGCCCATCAGCGCGTCGCGCACGCAACCACCGACGAAGCACGGGCGGCCGCCGGCGGCGCGGAGCAGCTCCAGCACGCGGCGCAGCGGGCTCAACTCGCCGTCGAGGCGGATCAGGTCGGTCAGGAACGCGGACACGACGGCAGGCTAGGCGACGGGCGGGACGGGTCGAGAGGGTTCTGCGCGTCCGCTCAGAGGTTCGTCGTGAAACCTTCCTTGAGGAGCCAGGCCTTGGCGGACTCGCGGCGGTCGCCCTGCAGCACGATCTCGCGGCCTTCGAGGACGCCGCCGGTGCCGAGGGCGCGCTTCATCTCGCGGAGGAGCGCATCGCGCATCCGCATTTCCTGGGACTCCAGCCACAGCCCCTTGAGGATCGTGACCTCCTTGCCGCCGCGACCGGCCCGCTCGTACTGCAGGACGATCTTGCCGAGCTTCGGCTTGGCCTTGGCCGGTGCGGGCTTGGGCGGAGGACCGGGCGGGAGCCCCTGCCCATCCAGCTTATCGAAGGGGTTGCCGCTCATGCGCCGCGCCCGCAGGTCCCCGCGCCCGGCGCGCCGCCGTCCAGGAAGACCAGGGCCTTCTCGTAGGAACGACGACGGAGGTAGTGATCGAGGTCGCCCGGGAGCCCGGAAGCCGGCTGCGCCACCTCCGCATCGAGCACCCGAATAGACTCCAAAAGGGCCTCTTTTCCGACCCCCGGCAGGGTCAGGGCGAGCAGGGCTTCGCGGATGCGGTGCCGACGGTCGGGGTCCATGTGCCCGCAGATTGCGGCCGAAAGCCCACGCTAGCAAGCCCGTGGGCAGGTTTTCATAGTGGACAAAAGGCGGGGGGCTTCCCTATACCCAACCTTCCTTTGGACGGATAGCTCAGTTGGTTAGAGCACCTCGTTTACACCGAGGAAGTCGTGGGTTCGAGTCCCTCTCCGTCCACCCTCACCACCATGTCCACCCCGCAAACGCCCATCAAGAAGAAGCATACCCTCTCCGCCCTTGTCGAAAACAAGTTCGGGGTCCTCGCTCGCGTCGCGGGCATGCTGTCCGGCCGAGGCTTCAACATCGAGACCCTGAACGTCGGCCCGACCCACGACCCGGCCTTCTCCCGCATCACCGCCACCGTCATCGCCGACGACGCCGCCCTCGACCGCTGCGTCAAGGCCCTGGACAAGCTGATCAACGTCATCACCGTCCACGACTTCTCCCGCGAGGAGGTCGACCACGTCGCCCGCGAGCTCATCCTCTGCAAGGTGAAGAGCGACAAGAAGACGCGCACCGAGATCATCGAGGTCGCCGCCCTTTTCCGCGCCAAGGTCGTCGACGTGGCCCACGAGTCGCTCGTCATCGAGTTCACCGGCAACGAGAACAAGATCCGGGCCTTCCTCGACCTGATCGAGCCGTACGGCATCCTCGAGACCGCCCGCACCGGCGCCGTCGCCCTGTCCCGCGGCCGCAAGAAGTCCGCGGCCCGCTGAGGCCACCCTCCCCTTTTCCATCCATACCATGCCTGCCAAAGTCTACACCGACAAGGACGCCGATCTCGGCGTGCTTAAGAACAAGACCCTCGCCGTCCTCGGCTTCGGTTCCCAGGGTCACTCCCACGCGATGAACCTTCGCGACAGCGGCCTCAACGTGATCGTCGGCCTCTACAAGGGGTCGAAGTCCGCCGCCGCCGCCAAGAAGAAGGGCTTCAAGGTCTACGAGACCGCCGAAGCCGTCCGCCGCGCCGACGTCATGCTCGTCGGCATCCCCGACATGAAGCAGGCCGACGTCTGGGAGAAGGACATCGCCCCGAACCTCGGCAAGGGCGGCAAGACCGTCCTCTTCATCCACGGCCTCTCGATCCACTACAAGCTGATCAAGCCCCTGAAGAACGTCGACATCGCCATGGTCGCCCCGAAGGGCCCGGGCCACGTCGTCCGCGCCCAGTACGTCGAAGGCAAGGGCGTCCCCGCCCTCATCGCCGTCCAGCAGGACGTCTCCGGCAAGGCCACCAAGACCGCCCTCGCCTGGGCCAAGGGCATCGGCTCGACCCGCGCCGGCGTCATCAAGACCTCCTTCAAGGAAGAAGCCGAGACCGACCTCTTCGGCGAACAGGCCGTGCTCTGCGGCGGCGCCTCCGAGCTCGTCAAGGTGGGCTACGAGACCCTCGTCGAAGCCGGCTACCAGCCCGAGATGGCCTACTTCGAGTGCCTCCACGAGCTGAAGCTCATCGTCGACCTCATGGTCGAGTCCGGCATCTCCGGCATGCGCTTCTCGATCTCCGAGACCGCCAAGTACGGCGACATCACCCGCGGTCCCCGCGTGATCAACAGCTCGTCCCGCAAGGCGATGCGCGAGATCCTCAAGGAGATCCAGTCCGGCAAGTTCACCGCCCAGTGGGTCAAGGAATACAAGGGCGGCCTCAAGAACTACAACAAGCTCCTCAAGAAGGGCGAGAACCACCCGATCGAAAAGACCGGCCAGCGTCTCCGCTCCCTCATGCCCTGGGTCCAGAAGCGCAACATCCGCGGCGCTCAGGCCGAGTACACGACCAAGTAAGGGTCGCCGGGAAACCGGAAAACAAAAGGGCCGACGCAAGTCGGCCCTTTTTCGTGCCCGCTTACTTGGCGGCAGGCGCCTTACCCTGAGGAGTTCCGGGCAGGAACTCTTCGCGGCTGATGAAGCCGTCGCCGTCGGCGTCGCGGCGGGCGAACCATTCCGCGGCGTCAGCGGCGGCACGTCCCACGCCGAACTCGGCGCGCGTCAGCTTGCCGTCGCCGTCGACGTCGAGCTTCTTGAACAGCGGGGCGCGGTCGGCGGACGCGTCTGACTTCGCCTTGCCCTTCCCCTTCCCTTTCGACGCCGGCTGGCCACCAGGAATCGCCGGCAACGGCAGGTAGTCGAAGTCCGCGATCATCTTCTTCGCCATCTCGAGACGCAACGCGCGTTCGGCTTCGGCGACCTCGGGCTTACCGCTCAGGTTGTTGAGCTCGGCGGGATCTTTCTCGAGGTCGTAGAACTCATACACCGGCCGCGGCGTGGTGAAATACGTCGCGGCGAGGCCCGCGGCCATCTTGCCGTCCGCATGCAGCGCCACCATCGACTGCCAAGCCGAGCCGCCGGCGCTGTCCACCGGACCATAAGGCAGCCAAGGCGTGCAGTTATAGATGGCCTTGTAGCGTTCACTGCGCACCGCGCGGGAAAGATCGTAACCGCTGTTCGCCATGCCGACCTGCACGGGAGCGCTGCCGTGCGGGCCGCGCTCCATGAAGACGTGGTCACGGCTCTTGGCGGCGACGCCTTTGAGCACCGGCAGGAAACTCACGCCCGTCATGCCCGGCGCGGACTTCAGGCCGGCAGCGGCGAGCACCGTCGGTCCGAGGTCTTCGCCGCTCAGCAGGGCCGAGGAATCGCCGCCCGGGGCCACGACACCAGGCCAGCGGACGACGAAGGGGACGTTGCAACCGGGGTCATACAGCGAGCCCTTGCCGTGCGGGAGCGCCTGGCCGTTGTCGCCGGCGAAGACCACGAGGGTGTCCTTCGCGAGGCCGAGACGATCGAGCAAGGCGAGCACCTTGCCGGCGGTCTCGTCGACGCGATTCACCTCGGCGCAGTAATCGGCGTATTGCTCGCGCACGCCGGGCAGGTCGGGCACGTGGGCCGGCAGTTTGAGCGTGGCGGGATCGGGACGATACGAAGCAGGCGCGGCCCAGGGATGGTGCGGGTCGCTGAAGTTCACCCAGAGGCAGAACGGCTTGTCCTTCGGACGACCCTCGAGGAAGGCCGCCGCCTGCTCGACGGCCTGCGTATCGGATCCGCCCTGCACGACGTCGAAGCGATCCGTAAAGGTCTTGTAGCCGCCGTCGAAGAGGAACTTGCCCAGTTCTCCGTCAGCCTTCCCCATCGAACCGTCCAGATGGTAGGAACGGCCGACCACGCCGACATAGTAACCGGCTTCCTTCTTGAGGACTTCCGGGAACGTGACGACGTCGCGGGGCAGCGGCGAGGAGAAGCGCGTGATACGGGCGGCCACGGGCGAACGGCCGCACAGATAAGCCGCGCGGGAAGGTACGCACTGCGGGGCCGACGTGAAGAAGCGGCGGAACTTCATGCCCTCGGAGGCCAGCTTATCTAAGGCCGGCGTACGCACGTTGGCGTCGCCGTAGCAGCTCAGGTAAGGGTAGCTATGGTCGTCCGAGAGCAGGAACAGGACGTTCGGTTTGTCGGCCGCCGTCAGGCCGACGACGGAAGCAAGCAGCAAGACGAGGCTTCTCATGGGGTGAGGGGATTCAACCATCCCACGACCTCATGGCAACCGCTACCCGCGGCTCAGAACCGTCCGGTCAGCGCCAGGCGGAACTGACGCGGTTCCACCGGGTGGAAGTGAATTCCGTCGGCGCCACCGGTGGCCGACGATTCATAAGAGTAGGCGATATCCTGGTCGAACCGGTTGAGCAGGTTGAGGATGCTAAGCGTCGCCTCCCAGTTCGCGTTAAGCTGATAGCTGACCGAGGCGTTGAGCATGATCGTCTGCTCCGAACGGGCCGCGCCCGCGGCGTCGAGGTCGCGGGGGCCGAAGTAGCGCAGGCGGAGCGAACCCGACCAGCCGGACTGGTCGCGCACGGTGACGCCGGCGGCGATCACGGTGTCGATGGCCCCTTCCACGCTACGCTGGCCGACCGGGACGTCGCGGTAGAGCGCCTGCGAGGCGGCGACATCGAGGTCGAAGGACAGCCAGGAATAAGGCGTCCAATAGTTGGCCCACTCGACGCCGTAACGGTCGCTGCCGTCGGAGGGCTCGACCGCACCGGCGTCGCCGATGAAGACGAGTTCGGACTGCGTACGCAGATACCAGAACGAAAACGTGCTCTGCAGGTCCTTGAACGCGAGGGTGCGGATGCCGACCTCGGCGCCGCGGGCGGGCACGAGACCGCGCAGGGGGCCGGAGGCGAGCGTTGCGCCGCGGACGTCGTTGCTATGGAAGCCGTAGCCGGCCTGGAGGAAGTATTCGGTCTTATCCCACGGGCCCCAGACGAGGGTGAGCTTCGGACTGAAGAGCGCCGTCGAGGCGTCGCCCGAGTCGGCCGGAGTGGCGAGGGAGTTCACATCGGCGAACTGCAGGTCACCGCGACCGCCGACGACGCTGCGGAACGTCGGGGTCCACTGCACGCGATGTTCGGCGAAGAGCCCGAGCGTGCCCACGCCCAGCTCATGCTGCGCAGTGGTCGAGAGGCGCGCACGGTCATCCGTGGCGTAGAGGCCGTTGTCGATCCAGTCGTGGCGGAACTGCACGCCAAAGGAAGTCTCCGTGGGGCGACGATCCCATTCGGCATGAATATGACGGACGTAACTGAAACCAGCCGCGGTGCGGGCGTCCTGCTGCTCGAACTGGTCGCCGTTGGTCGGGTCGTTCAGCGCGTAGGTGAAATTGGAAAACAGGTCCAACTCGTAGCGGAAGACGTAGGCCTGGAAGCGGTCTTCGGAGCCTCCGTGGCGATGACGCCAGTCGGCCGACCAGGAAAGGTAGCGGGAATCGCCCCCGTTGGTCGGGTCCATGTTCGCCCAAGGCGAGAGCGCACCGGACTCGACGAGCGTGAGCGGGATCTGGTCGCTCGTACGCCACTCGCCTTGATAGAAGCGCAGCATCGTGGAGAAACCATCGTGTCCGTCGCCGCGCGACCAGGACAGCTGGCCGTTGGCACGACGGTAGTTGTCGCCCATCAGCCACGGTCCGTCGGAATAGGCGCCCTGCATCGCGTAAAGCAGGTCGCCCGAGCCCGCCTTGACGGAATCGGCGACCAGCAGACGGGCATGATCGAACGAACCGCCCTCGATCAGCAGAAGGCCTTTCGGCAGGGTCTTGAAGGTATCGAGGTAAGCGGCGCCGGCGGTGCCGAAGTCACCCGTCTGGGCGTAGTAAGGCCCCTTCTGATAGTTCACCCGCTCGACGAGCTCGGGGATGACGAAGTTCATGTCCGCGTAACCCTGACCGTGGCCGTGCGAGGGCATGTTGAGCGGCACGCCGTCGAGGAAAGTCGCGAAGTCGGTGCCGTGGTCCAGATTGAACCCCCGCATGAAATACTGGTTGGCCTTACCACCGCCGGCATGCTGCGTGATGATCAGGCCCGGGACCGTCTCCAAGATCTCGCCTGGACGGAGCAGCGGACGCTCCCCCAGTTGCACCGCGCCCGTCACTCCGATCGTGGCCGAGTCGGCGACCCCGAGCAGGCTGTCCTGCCGGCCCATGACGACGATCTTGCCGAGGGGCTTAGGCTCGGGGTCGGCATGCGCGACGGTCAGAGCGGAAGCGGCGATGAGCAGGGGCAGCAGACGCATGAGCGAGAAGTAGGAACGACCTCAGGGATGACGAGGAAAGAAAAGACGGCTTCATCTGCCCAGACGAAGCCGCCGGGCCATGAACCTTAGAAATTCAGGCGCAAGCCGGCCTCGACGCCGCGACCCGGCATCGGGAGAGCGCCCTTGATGAACGACGACGCGTTGCGGGCTTCCTGATCGAGGAGATTGATCGCACGGAGCGTGAACTGTCCGTCCAGCTGGGCGAACTTGATCGGGTGGGCCAGGCTGGCGCCGACCATCGTGAAGCCCACGGTGCGGGTCTCGTCGGGAGCGGTGTGGTTCTGCGCGAAGTGGTAGGTCGCGTCGAGGCGCCAGGTCCAACCCGACTCGAGGCCGTGCAAGGCCGCGCCGATCCGTCCGGGTGAGATCCGCGGCAGAGCCTCGGAAGTGTCTCTATTGGAAGCGCGGACGAAGTCGCCATACCATTCCAGACCGAGCTTCGAGACCGGGGTATCGACGAACTGGAAGTTCACCTTCACTTCGGAGCCGAAGAAGTCCGCGGGCACGGAGACGAAGTCATAGCGGGCGAGTTCGTCGGCGCCGCCGCTTGAGTAATCAGGACCACCGCCTCCGATATTCGGGCCGTAGCCGTTGCGTTGCAGCGCGATGAAGGAGGAGAAGCGGTTGTAGTAGACCGAGAAGCTGCCGGAGACCGCGCCACGGACCTTGGCGAGTTCCAGTTCGAGGCCGAAGCCCTGTTCCTTGCCGAGGTCGCGGTTACCGACCTCATAGACGTCCGTGGCCACGTGCGGACCATCGGCGTAAAGTTCCTGGAAGTTCGGGGCGCGTTCGGTGCGGGTCAGGTTGATCGTCGAGGTCCACGACGGATTCAGATCCTTGGCCCAAGCGAAGGCGAAGCTCGCCGGCGTGAAGGAGGCCGAGTCGGCCGCCGGGTTGGTCACGACGCCCGCATGCGTCCAGGCGGAAGCATCGACCTGGGCGTGCTCGATACGGAAGCCGTAGCGCAGACGCTGATCGGCGGCGAGGTTCTGGACGAAGGAGCCGAACGTGGCCATGGCGGAGTTACGGGTATCCGGCAGGAACGCCTCGTCGCCGATCACGCCGAAATCAAAGCGGCTCGCCTGCAGGCCGACCACGCCTTCGACCGCACCGATCTTCACCAACTCGAGATCGACGCGACCGTCCCAGCCTTCGTTCGTGAAAGTGCTGCCCGACACGCCGGCTTCGAATTCCGTGTGCGCGTAGTCGGCCACGCCCACGCGATAGGCGACGGAACGGACCACGGAGCCGGCCACTTCGGCCTTGCCCGCGAGATCCCAGCGGCGCTGCTCCAGACCGATGGAGATATCCTGCTCGGCGACGCCATAAGTGGAATCCAGACCGGAATAGGAAAGGCCGACGTAACCATTGGAGGTGAGATACGAGAACCCGACGCCGGCGCCGCGATTATCCGAAGACGTATCGGCGATGCGGCCCACCGGCGTGCGGAGATCGTCCGTCGACTTGTCGAAGCCATCGACATGGTAGGAGAACGAGCCGGCCGAACCTTCGGCGAGCACGCCCACGGAGCGAAGACCGTCGACGGAGCCGACGCGGCCGGTGACCGACTGGCGCTGGGCGAGACGCTGATCCGGGATACGCGCGTCGACGAGGTTGATGACGCCGCCGAGGATGCTGGTGCTGTAAAGCAGGGCGGCCGGACCGCGGAGGACCTGGGCTTCGCGGATGGCGAGAGGGTCGACGCTCACCGCGTGGTCCGGACTCGAGGCGGAAGCGTCGAGGCTGTTGACGCCGTTCTGGGTGATCTTGAGGCGGTCACCATCGAGGCCGCGGATGACCGGTCGGCCGGCGTTAGGACCGAAGTAGCTCGAAGCCACGCCGGGGAGATCGGCGAGCAGGTCACCGATATTGGACTGGGGCAGTCGGTCGAGGACGGTGCTCGAGAGGATCAGGGTCGGCGACACGGCGGTGACTTCGCCGCCGATGGCCGTGCCCTTGACCACGACCGTCTTGAGCTTCTCGGGGGCGGCGGGCTTGTCTTGGGCCGACAGCGCCAAAGTCGAGGCAGCCAGCATGAAAACGATGCGGAGGGAGGGAGTGACAGGGGACTTCATGGCTATTCACAGATGCAATGTTATTGCATTAAGAGACCGCAAGCGAAAATTCGCGGGATTGCAGTCGTGCGATAATTCCACGGACTAACCCCCAACCCCATGAGCG
>Ga0255079_1000177_pt1 | contig 17174 bp, 13 predicted proteins | sample Colum_Atlam_RepB_FD_188586 | JGI IMG/M metagenome (GOLD analysis project Ga0255079, IMG submission 188586) | Freshwater microbial communities from Columbia River, Oregon, United States - Colum_Atlam_RepB_8h | ecosystem: Environmental > Aquatic > Freshwater > River | place: USA: Oregon... | reverse complement strand
GTCGGCAGATTGTCCACCACGTACCAGCCCAGGTCTTCCAGGACTGCCGCGGTCGCCGATCGTCCGGCACCCGACAATCCGGTGATGACGAGAATCTCAGCCACTGACGATCACGCTACTTCGGCATCGCGACGGACGAGTCGCAAGTAGAGCAGTCGGGGAATCGACGCCGCCGCCTCGTACTCGGCCGCCCGAGCCAGAAAGCCCGGCGGTGGCGCGGGCTCCTCGAACAACTCGAGAAACAAACCGTGACGGGCGAGTGTGTTGATGTAGCGACCAAGGGGTCGATGAATGAACGGGATGAAGACGTCCTTCTCGACCTCCTGCAACGACTCGTCCTCCACGAGATACGGACCGATCCGCCAGTACTGCTCGGGGGGATCGAGGATCTGATCATCGATCCAGCCGCTACCCGGCGTCTGCAGAAGCGGATGGTTCAAGAAGAAGCAAAACCGCCCGCCCGGTCGCAGGACTCGTGCCACCTCGGATATCGCCGCGTCGACGTCACGGATGTGCTCGAAGACCAAGCACGCGACCACCGCGTCGAACGACGCGCTCGCGAAGGGCAGCGCAGCGGCGGCCGAGCGCGCATAGACCGGACCGCCACCCCGCTCGACGGCCACTCGTACTTGGTTCCAGGTCGGGTCGATCCCGATGACTCGCGAAGCACCCAAGGACGCCGCCAGGCGACTGATTTGTCCGTCGCCACAACCGACGTCCAGTACCCGATCAGCACCTTCGATCTCGCGGGCCGCCATCGGAAGGATCTGCTCGACGTACTCGGGATCGGCCCCTTCGGTGAATCCGTCGATCCACCACGATGCGTTCACCTCCCACAAGTCGTCGTTCACGACTGCGAGGTTAGGTCTGACTACCCTCGTCGCATGGTTCATGTCCGCAAAGCGTCGGCCCGCCGATGAAGTTCTCCGTCTGGCCCTCACCCGATCGTCCGTGGGAAGACGTTCGACCTTTGGCCGAGTACGCGGACCAGCACGGCTATCACTGCTTCTGGTACGCCGACCACTTCATGCCCAACACCGAGGACGGCAGCATCAAGGACGGCAATGTCCACGAAGCGTGGGCCGTGCTCGCGGCCGTCGCCGCGGTCACCGATCGCATCCGCATCGGTTCTCTCGTCTCCCCGACCACCGTCCGCCATCCAGCGGTCATCGCGAACGTGGCGACGACGATCGATCGGATATCGAACGGTCGACTCACGCTCGGACTCGGTGCCGGCTGGCAGGTGAACGAGCACCGCGCCTACGGCATCGAACTTTTCGCCGGACGCGAGCGGGTCGACCGCTTCGAGGAGGCCATCGAGATCGTGCGCGGCCTCCTCTCCAAGTCCCGCACCACCTTTCACGGAACCCACTTCACCGTCGTCGATGCACCGTGCCAGCCGACTCCCGTCCAGGATCCACTCCCCCTCATGGTCGGAACCGGCGGACCACGAATGACGAAGATCACGGCTCGTTGGGCCGACGAATGGAACGTCTGGGGCACTCCGGAAACCGCCCGGGAAAAGGTTGCGGCGCTCGACTCCGCATGCGAGCGCGTGGGTCGGGACCCACGTTCGATTCGTCGTTCGGTTCAGGCGATGTTCTTCCTCGTCGACGACGACGCAACGGTCGAGAAATTGCGCAAGGTCGCGCCCGCTGATCGCTCGATCATCGGGTCGCTGACCGTGATCGCCGACGCGATCGACGCCTATCGCGATCTGGGTTTCGACGAGGTGATCGTTCCCGACTTCACCTTGGGCGCGAGTCACGCCGAACGAATCGACAAATACGAGCGTCTACGTACCGAGGTGTTCAGTCACTTCCGCCCGCCGACGGGTTGAACTTCGCGTGCACCGCTCGCGCGACGGCCTCGGGTAACCACGACAGAGCCAGTAGGTCGTCGAGACTCGCCCGCTTCACGGCATTCACCCCGCCGAGCGCGGCGACCAACTTCTTACGGCGCGCCTCCCCCAGACCATCGATGCCGTCGAGTGAACTCGCGGTCATGCGCTTGCCGCGAAGTTCACGGTGGAACGTGTTCGCGAATCGGTGGGCCTCGTCGCGGATCCGTTGAAGCATGAAGAGCGCGTCGCTACCCCGCGGAACTTCGATGGGATCCGGGCGACCCGGCACGAACACCTCTTCGAATCGCTTGGCCAGAGATGCCACCGGTATCTCGGCGTCGAGTCCGAGCGACCGGACCACACGTTCGGCCACGGCCAACTGACCCTTGCCGCCGTCGACCAGAAGGAGTTGGGGCGGATAGGCGAACTTGCGCGGCTTCTTCTCGTTGTCGTCCACCGGATCGAATCCGGCGTCCCGCTCCTCGACGTAGGCCGTGAGTCGACGGGTCAACACTTCTTCCATGGCCGCGTAGTCGTCGTTGCCTTCGACCGTCTTGACCTTGAACCTCCGGTACTCGCGCTTCATCGGCAAACCGTCCTCGAGCACCACCATCGAACCCACGTAGTCGGTTCCTTGGAGATGAGCCATGTCGTAGCACTCGATGCGCAACGGTGCCTCGGGGAGTCCGAGTAGATCCTGCAACTCGGTCAGGGCCCGGCTCCGGGTGTTGTGATCGGCGGCCCGGCGCATCCGATGGCGAACGAAATCGTCGGCTGCGTTACGGGTGACCATTTCCATCAGTTCACGGCCCTGGCCGCGGCGGGGCACGCGGACCGACACTTTGGTGCCCCGACGTTGCGAGAGCCACTCCTCGCAGGCCGCGAGGGATTCGGGTTCGTGCGTCACCAGAACCGTCTTCGGGAAACCGAGCGGTGGTTCTTCGCCGTAAAGCGATTCGACGAGTCGGTCAGTCAGTCGCGCCTCGTCCAAATCCTCGACCTTGTCGAGTACGAAACCCTTGCGACCGACCACCCGTCCGTGGCGAACGAAGAAGACCTGGACGGCCGCTTCCAACTCGTCCTGGGCCACCCCGATCACGTCGATGTCATCGTCTCGCTCGGCGACGATGATCTGCTTCTCGATCGCCCGCGCTATCGAAGCCAGACGGTCCCGGAAACGAGCCGCCCGTTCGTAGTCCTGCTCGGCCGAAGCGCGCTGCATTTCACCGGTCAGCTCGGCCACGACCACGTCGGTTCGACCTTCCATGAAGTCGCAGAGGTCGGCCACCATCTTGCGGTACGGCTCGGCTTCGACTTCGCCAACACATGGGCCCGAGCACTTCTCGATGTGGAACAACAGACACGGCCGACCCAGGCGCGCGTGCTGGTTGAACTTGCCAGGGCTGCAGGTCCGAACCGGAAACGTGCGAAGTACAAGATCGAGCGTGTCGCGAATCGCGTAAGCGTGGGGGTACGGACCGAAGTAGCGAACACCCTTGCGGCGAGCTCCCCGCACGACCACGGCCCGCGGCCATTCCTCGTCGAGTGTCACGGCCAAGAAGGGATAGCTCTTGTCGTCGCGCAGCCGAACGTTGAAGCGCGGGCGATGCTCTTTGATGAGATTGAACTCGAGTACCAGCGCTTCAACCTCGTTGCGGACAACGATCCACTCGACCGACTCGGCCTCCGAAACCATCTGCGCCGTTCGTGGATGGAGAGTCGACGGATCGGCGAAGTAGTTCGACAATCGCTGCCGCAGACTCGACGCTTTGCCCACGTAGATGATCCGGCCGTGGCGATCCTTGAACTGGTACGAGCCGGGCTGATCGGGAATCGTGCCGGACGGAGGCCTGGCGACCATGCGACGAGCCTACGAACGCTTGCCGGATGGGGTCGGCGCGAGCATCGGCGCGAGAAAACGGCCGGTGTGGCTCCCCTTGGCTTTGGCCACCTGTTCGGGCGTTCCCTCGGCCACCACCGTTCCACCACCACGACCGCCTTCGGGCCCGAGATCGATCAGCCAGTCGGCGGTTTTGATGACGTCGAGGTTGTGCTCGATCACGAGAACCGTGTTCCCTTGATCCACGAGGCGGGACAGAACCGTCAACAGTCGACGAACGTCCTCGAAGTGAAGACCCGTCGTGGGTTCGTCCAACAGATAGATGGTGTGACCGGTGCTTCGCTTGGCCAGCTCGGTCGCCAGCTTCACGCGCTGCGCCTCGCCGCCCGACAAGGTAGGTGCCGACTGACCCAGACGGACGTAACCGAGTCCCACGTCAACGAGCGTCTGCATGTGTCGGGCGATGGCCGGCTGGTTGGCGAAGAATCCCACCGCCTCTTCGATCGGCATGTCGAGGACGTCGGCGATGTTCTTGCCCTTGAAGGTGATGTCGAGGGTGTCACGGTTGTAACGCGCGCCCTTGCAGACTTCGCACGGGACGTAGACATCAGGCAGGAAGTGCATCTCGATCTTGATGGTGCCGTCACCCGAGCACGCCTCACAGCGACCACCGGCCACGTTGAACGAGAACCGTCCGGGCTGATAGCCGCGAACCTTGGCTTCGGCCGTGGTCGCGAACAACTTGCGAATTCCGTCGAAGACCCCGGTGTAAGTCGCTGGATTCGAACGAGGTGTACGACCGATCGGCGACTGGTCCATGTCGATCACTTTGTCGAGTTGCTCGACACCGACGATCTTCTTGTGCTTCCCGGCCGGGTCCTTCGACTTGTAGATCTTCTGCATGAGCACCGGGAGCAAGATGTCGCGCACCAAGGTGCTCTTTCCGCTGCCGGACACTCCCGTGACCGCCACGAAGCAACCGAGCGGGATGCGAACGTCGATGTTCTGCAGGTTGTGTTCACGGGCGCCGACGATCTCGAGCCACTGGACTCCCGGGGAACGACGCGTGGCCGGTACGGGAATCGAGCGTTTGCCCGACAGGTACTGCCCGGTCATCGACTCCTTGACCTTGGCGATTCCCTTTACCGGACCGCTGTACACCACCTCGCCACCGTGCTCACCGGCACCCGGTCCGATGTCGACGATCCAATCGCACTCGCGAATCGTCTCCTCGTCGTGCTCCACGACGAGAACCGTGTTCCCGAGATCCCTCAGCCGCAGGAGCGTCTCGATGAGGCGACGATTGTCGCGCTGATGCAGACCGATCGATGGCTCGTCGAGGACGTACAGGGTTCCGACCAGCCCCGAACCGATCTGGCTGGCCAAGCGGATTCGTTGGGCCTCACCTCCGGCGAGGGTGCCGGCCGACCGGGACAGGGTGAGGTAATCGAGTCCGACGTCGAGGAGGAAACTCAAGCGGGCGTTGATCTCCTTCACGACCCGTTCGGCGATCATCCGATCTCGGTCCGAGAGTTCGAGTCCGGTCAGGAAGCGAGCCGAATCGGCGATCGCCATGTCACAGACTTCGGAGATGTTCCGGTCGTTCACCGTGATGGCGAGCGTGGAGGGTTTGAGCCGGGCTCCGTTGCAGGCCGAACACGGCACTTCGCGCATGTAGCCCTCGTACTGTTCGCGGCTCCAATCGCTCTCGGCGCTCTCGTGACGACGTTTGATCCAGGGAATCACGCCTTCGAAGGTGGTGTTGAATTGCCGAGCACGACCGTAACGGTTCTTGAACTTCACCGTGATCGAGCCGGGTAGACCGTTGAGGACGAGCTTCTGTGCCTTGGCGCTGAGCTTGTTCCACGGCTTGTCGAGGTCGATGTTGTTGTCGTTGGCCACCGACTCGAGGATGCGTTGGAAGAAACCGGTGTGCGCGCTGCGCCACGGAGCGATGGCTCCTTCGCTGAGGGCCAGATCACCGTCGGGGATCACGAGTTCGGGATCGACTTCGAAGGTCGTTCCGAGGCCATCGCAGGTCTCGCACGCTCCGTACGGCGAGTTGAACGAGAAGTTTCGGGGCGCCGGCTCCTCGAAGGAAGTTCCGCACTTGGGACAGGCGAGATGCTGACTGAACGTCAGCGATTCCTCCTCGCTCTTGCCGTCACCCACGAGCTCGACTTCGGCCACTCCCTCGGCCAGACGAAGGGCCGTCTCGAGGCTGTCGGTCAGACGCCGTTCGATCCCGCCTTTGCGGACGAGGCGGTCCACGACGATTTCGATCGTGTGCTGTTCGTACCGCGCCAACTTCTGACCACTCTTCAGGAATTCGGCGATGTCGACGACCTCTCCGTCGACCCGGGCTCGCACGAAACCCTGTCCGGCGAGGTCACCGAGGAGCGTGTCGTATTCACCCTTTCGACCGCGCACCACCGGAGCCAGAACCTGGAACCGAGTGCCCTCGGGAAGGGTGAGAATCCGATCGACGATCTGTTGCGGGGTCTGCCGGGCCAGACGAGTGCCGTCCTTGGGGCAGTGCTGCACACCGATGCGCGCGTACAGCAGGCGCAGGTAGTCGTAGACCTCGGTGATCGTTCCGACGGTCGAACGCGGATTTCGACTGGCCGATTTCTGGTCGATCGAGATCGCCGGTGAAAGGCCTTCGATCAAGTCAACATCGGGCTTGTCCATCTGGCCCAGGAACTGACGGGCGTAGGCGCTCAAGGATTCCACGTAACGCCGTTGACCCTCGGCGTAGATCGTGTCGAAGGCCAATGACGATTTGCCGCTACCCGACAATCCGGTGAAGACGATCATCTTGTCGCGCGGTAGATCGACGCTCAGATTCTTCAGGTTGTGCTCGCGTGCGCCCTGCACCACCAGACGATCCGACATCGTCCCGACAATACCGATGCGGTCGGAAGCCCGCCTAGCCGGCGTCCTTCATCTCCCGTCGAAGTTCGTTGATCTCGTCCCGCAGTCGTGCGGCGTACTCGAATTTGAGATCGGCGGCCGCCTCGTGCATCTCTTCCTCAAGCGTCTGGATGAGGCGGGCCAATTCCTGTTGCGGAAGAGTCTTCAGCTCTCGCTGCACCTTGTCCCGTTCGCGCTGTCGACGGCGGTCCTTCCCGGGCACGGGCGCACCACCATCGCCACCGGGACGAAGGATCGACAGGATGTCGCCCACCGCTTTGCGGATGGTCTGCGGATCGATGCCGTGCTCGGTGTTGTAGGCGAGTTGCAGCGAGCGACGACGATTGGTCTCGTCGATGGCCCTCTTCATCGACGGGGTCATCTGATCGGCATACATGATCACCTGACCTTCGACGTTTCGAGCCGCGCGGCCGATCATCTGGATGAGCGAAGTCTCGCTGCGCAGGAAGCCTTCCTTGTCGGCATCGAGGATCGCGACCAGGCTCACTTCGGGTAAGTCGAGACCTTCGCGCAGGAGGTTGATACCCACCAGAACGTCGAACTCACCGAGGCGTAATGCTCGCAGAATCTCGATTCGCTGGATCGTGTCGATATTGCTGTGCAGATATCGGACTCGTAGGCCTTGTTCGAGCAGGTAGTCCGTCAGATCTTCAGCCATCTTCTTGGTGAGCGTGGTCACGAGAATGCGGTCCCCCATGCCCACGCGCTCGGTGACGTTCTCCATGAGATCGTCGATCTGACCCTTGGTGGGTTTCACGACCACTTCGGGATCGACCAACCCGGTAGGACGGACGATCTGTTCGACCACCCGCTGGGACTCCCGCAGTTCGAACGGACCGGGCGTGGCCGAGAGAAAGACGCATTGATTCACCCGCTCCAAGACCTCCGGGAATTCCAACGGACGGTTGTCACGCGCGCTCGGCAGACGGAATCCGTGCTCGACGAGGATGTCCTTGCGACTGCGGTCGCCGGCGTACTGACCGTGCAACTGCGGAACGGCGACGTGACTCTCGTCGATCACCATCAAGAAGTCCTTCGGGAAGTAGTCGAGCAACGTGAAGGGCGGCTCACCGGGTCGACGTCCGTCGATGTGCATCGAGTAGTTCTCGATGCCGTTGCAGTAACCCACTTCCTGCATCATCTCGAGATCGTGCTGCGTGCGCATCCGCAGACGTTGGGCTTCGAGAAGCTTGCCTTCCTTCTCGAAAACGGCGAGGCGCTCCTGCAGTTCGGCCTCGATCCCGAGCATGGCCTTGCGCATTCGCTCGTCCCCGGCCACGTAGTGAGTGGCCGGAAACACCAGGATCTCGGACGCTTCGCGAAGAGTCTCACCGGTCACCGGATCGATCATCGTCAAACGATCGACGGTGTCCCCGAACATCTCCACCCGCACGACCGACTCTTCGTAAGCCGGGTGGATCTCGATGGTGTCGCCCCGCACCCGAAAGTTTCCTCGACCCAAGGCCATGTCGTTGCGGTCGTACTGGAGATCCACGAGACGGCGCAGGATGCTCCGCATGTCGTAGTCGACACCCACATGAAGTTCGAGCAATTGGCCGCGGTACTCGTCGGGATCGCCCATTCCGTAGATGCACGAGACCGACGCGACGACGATGGTGTCGCGCCGGGTCAGAAGGGCCGCGGTCGCAGAATGACGGAGTCGGTCGATGTCGTCGTTGATCGACGAGTCCTTCTCGATGTAGGTGTCACTCGAGGCGATGTAGGCCTCGGGCTGGTAGTAGTCGTAGTAACTCACGAAGTACTCGACCCGGTTGTTCGGGAAGAACTCGCGCATCTCCTGGGCCAACTGGGCGGCGAGGCTCTTGTTCGGCGCGAGGATCAGAGTCGGACGTTGGGTGCGCTCGATCGTCCAGGCGATGGTCGCGCTCTTACCCGATCCGGTGATGCCGAGGAGAGTCTGGAAACGCAGACCTGACTCGATCCCGTCGGCGAGTTCGGCGATGGCCTTGGGCTGATCACCGGCCGGTTCGTACTCGGCGGTCACCCGGAACTTCTGATCGGTCGCCACCACGACCTCAGCCTAGGGTGACCTTTCGATCGAGTCGGATCTACTTCGGCTTCGGTGTGGTGGGTTCGTAATCGGCCGGCAACTGCGGCAGAGACGAGAGCCATCTCCACAATTCGTCGATCTGCGGTCCGAGGTGTTCCGGTGATCCGCTGTTGTCGATCACGAAATCAGCACCGGCCAAACGGGCTTCGCGCGTCGCCTGCCGTCCGATGCGGGCCCGAGCATCGGCTTCGTCGAAGCCCCGGAACTCGACGAGTCGACGTACCTGCGTTTCCACGGGAACATCGACGACTATCCGACCCTGAAGACCTTCGCGGGGGTTCTCCGTGAGCAACGGAATGTCGAGGATCACCACATGATCGGTGTCTCGCTGTTCGATCATTCGCCGGTTCATCTCCTGCCCCACCGCCGGATGCACGATCTCGTTCAACGACTTCAAGGCGTCCGGATCGTTGAAGACGATGGCCGCCACCGCCGGCCGATCGAGCGATCCGTCGGCGGCCACGATCGAGGGTCCGAAACGCTCCACCAGGCGCGTGATCACCGGAGACCCCGGCTGCTGAACCTCGCGAGTGATCGCGTCGGCGTCGACGATCACCGCCCCACGCTCGGCCAGAAGGGCGCTGACGGTGGACTTCCCCGAGCCGATGCCACCCGTGAGGCCGACGAGAATCATGTCCTCACGCTAGAGGACGATCTTGACCTGATGCTGAGAGAGCTGCGACACCCGTTCGGCGACCGCCCGCTACCGTCCCGAGCGATGGACGTCAATCCGATTCGAATCCTGATCGCCGAACCGGTGCCCCTCATCGGTGAGCTACTCGCCAATCGCTTGACGGCCGAAGGTTTCGAGATCGTCGCCGTCGCCCCCGATGGTTCGTCGGCCCACGACCTCGTGCTCCAGCACCAGCCCGATCTCGTGATCCTCGACATCGAGTTGCGCGACCCCGATGGGATCTCCACCATCCGGGACATGGTCCGCGCCGACCGACGGTTCCGCATATTGGTCCTGACGTCGAGTGACGACGTGCTCTCGGCGCGCTACGCGATGCAGGCGGGGGCGGTCGGCTTCGTATCCAAATCGGGGTCCTTCCCCGACCTCGTACGGGCGATCCGGACGGTCCTGGCCGGCGACACGGTTGTCCTCCACCGATCGGACGACCCGAAACCGGGCTCGGCCCTCACGATCGGACCTCTACTTTCCGATCGAGAAGAGGAAGTTCTGTCTTTGGTCGCCGCCGGACTCACGAATCCGGAGATCGCCGAACGGCTCTTCATCAGCGCGCGCACGGTCAAGAACCATCTGTCGTCGATCTACGACAAGTTGGGAGTTGGTGACAAGACGCAGGCGCTGATCCGCGCCGTACGTCTCGGAATCGTCCGGCTCGAGTAGCGGTCAGGCTTCGGGAGCAGCCGGCGCCGCCGGTTCGCCCGATTCGCCCGATTCGCCGTAGTACTCGGCCCACGTGGCTTCGCGCGACGCATCGTCGGCCCCGGCGGTCCAGTTGCCGTGCTCGTCGACTTCGAAGTGCTTGCGGTACTCCTCGGCGAGTTCTCCACCCTCGGCGGCCTGCTTGATGCTGAGGCTGATCCGACGACGACCGAGATCGAGGTCGATGATCTTGACCCAGAGTTCTTCGCCCGGGGTCACGACCTGCTCGGGAGCCTCGACGTGCTGGGTGCTCATCTCCGAGATGTGCACGAGACCTTCGATGCCTTCGCCCACCTGGACGAAGCCGCCGAAGGGCACCAACTTGGTGACCCGGCCATAGACGAGTTGGCCGACTTCGTGCGACGAAGCAAACACTTCCCACGGATCCTTCTGGGTCTGCTTGCGCGACAGGCTGATTCGCTCGCGGTCGTAGTCGATGTCGAGAACCTTCACGGTCACCTTGTCGCCGACGGCGACTTCCGAGCCCGGATGGTCGACGTGGTTCCACGAGAGCTCACTGACGTGGATGAGTCCGTCCATGCCGCCGAGATCCACGAATGCGCCGAACGCCACGACACTCGAAACCACACCTTCACGCACATCGCCGACCTTGAGGTTGGAGAGGAAGCCATCACGGGCTTCCTTCTGCGTCTCCTCGAGGTACGCACGACGCGACAACACGACGTTGTTGCGGTTCTTGTCGAGTTCGATGATCTTGGCCTGGAGAACCTTGCCCACGTAGGGCTGGAGGTCGCGAACGCGACGGAGCTCGACGAGCGAAGCCGGGAGGAAGCCGCGCAGACCGATGTCGACGATGAGACCACCCTTCACCACTTCGATCACGAGGCCTTCGACCATCTCGTCGGCCTCCTTCTTCTTCTCGATGTTGCCCCAGGCACGCTCGTACTGGGCGCGCTTCTTGGAGAGGATGAGACGGCCTTCTTTGTCTTCCTTCTGGAGGACCAGGGCCTCGACCTTCTCGCCGAGCGAGACGATCTCGCCGGGATCGACGTCGTTGCGAATCGAGAGTTCGCGCGAGGGGATGACGCCTTCGCTCTTGTATCCGATGTCGAGCAGGACTTCGTCCTTGTCGATCTTCACGACGGTGCCGTGCACGACTTGACCGTCCTCCACTTCGACGAGGGTTCCCTCGATCGCTTCGCCGAAGGGCTTGTCGAGGTCGTTTTCGGTGACTTTCCGCGGCGTGTAGTTGCCTTCGGCGTCGTAGGTGCCCATGGGGCTGGAGGAGGTGAGTAGGTCGGACAAGGGACGGGTCGCTTTCGGATAGGGATGATCGATGGGACAGGGACCGTTCCCCGAAGGGAACCGGGCAAGGTTACCGGCGAGCCGGGCTGGTCACCCCGGGCGGTGACCGCACACCAAGAACTCGGGGGATTCGGTCGTGGGAGGAGTTCGGTCGTAACGACCCGGCTCGACCGACCAGATCGAGTCCACCGCCAGACCCTCGGCACCGAGAAGCAGCCGCAGTTCGCGAGGCGTGTAGCAACCGGTCCACAGCACCGCCGCCAGATCCCGTCCTTCCGGGGACCGAACCACGGTCTCCTCCCGGCTCACACCTTGGTCGGCGTCGAACTCGGCCTCGGTGTGGAATCGAACGGAGAAGTAGGCACTGAAGGCCGAGAGCGCGAAGCGACCCCCTGGTCGCAACAGCCGGGTCATCCCGGCCAGCACCGCCCGGTCGTCGCCGGCCGCCGTCATGAGCCCGAATGCTCCTTGGCACAGACAGATCACGGCGTCGAATCCGCCGACGAGCAGCTCGTGTTCAAACGGAAGGGACCGGGCATCGGCGCGCAGGAACGACGCCCGCGAGTTCTCACCGGCGAGTTCGGTGGCGACCCGCACGAACGATTCCGAGATGTCGATTCCGACGACCTCGACCCCGCGTGAAGCAAGCTCGATGCTGTGTCGGCCCGGACCACATCCGAGATCGAGCACACGTGCGGTCGGCTCCAGCGACAGCGCGTCCCAGAGGAAGTCGATCTCCTGAACCGTGCCCTTGGTGAACGAGTAGCGGAGATAGGCCTCACCCATGTGCTCGGCCAGAGGCTCGAACCAGTGGTCCACGATCAGCCCTTGGCCGCGGCCCAGGAACTCCCCCACGCCGCATTGACGGCCAGTGGAACGTCGAGTTTGGCCGCGCTCTCCATGATCCCCATCACCAGCGGACCGACCCGATCCTTCTCGTCCGAAGGAACCTCGACGATCACTTCGTCGTGCACCTGCAGGACGAGACGGCTCCGCAATCCGGCCGTTTCGAGTTCGTGGTCGATACGCACCAGGGCCACTTTGAAGATGTCGGCGGCCAGACCCTGGATGCCGGCGTTCATGGCCTGACGTTCACCGGCCTGTCGCAGACGGAAGTTGGCGTTCGACAGTTCGGGGATCGGTCGACGTCGACCGAAGATCGTCTCCGTGTATCCCTTCTGACGCGCTTCTTCGACCGTCTTGTCCATGTAGGCGCGAACGTTGGGGAAGGCCGAGAAGTACGAATCGAGGATCGTCGCCGCCTCGCCCACGGGAACTCCGAGGCGTTGCGCGAGTCCGTACGCCTCCATGCCGTAGGCCAGACCGTACGAAACCATCTTGGCGTACGAGCGCTGCTCGTACGAGACGTCGGCTTCGGGGACGCCGAACACTTGGGCGGCCGTCGTCCGGTGCACGTCTCGACCCGATCGGAACGCCTCGATCAACCCCGGATCGCCGGCGAGATGGGCGATGCAACGAAGTTCGATCTGGTTGTAGTCGGCCACCAGGAACTCGAAGCCGGCGTCGGGCACGAAGGCTTCGCGGAAGACCCGGCCTTCGTCGGTGCGCACGGGAATGTTGTGCAAATTCGGCCGATCACTCGACAGCCGACCGGTACGAGCCACGGTCTGATTGAAGGTCGCGTGAATACGTCCGTCGGAAGCGACTTCGGCCAGGAGACCCTCGCCGTAGGTGCCGCGCAATTTCTCGAGTTCGCGATACCGCAGGAGCGCATCGATGAATTCCGGCCACTCGTCGCGCAACTTCTCGAGAGTTGCCGCGTCAGTGGAGTAGCCGGTCTTGGTCTTCTTGGGTGGCGTGAGACCTCGCTCGTCGAAGAGGATCCGACCCAGTTGAGCGGGCGAATTCGGGTTGAACGGCCCGCCGGCGAGCTCCTGCAGTGACGCACTGAGGGCTTCGGTCTCCTCGGTGAGTCGGCGCGAGATGTCCCGCAGGCGATCGACGTCGACGCCGATCCCCACCGACTCCATACGAGCGAGCACGGTGACCAAGGGATTCTCGATCGTCTCGTAGAGCTCGAGCATTCCTTGGGCCCGCAAGGCATCCCGCAACGGGTCGACCAATTCCGAGATGGCTGCAGCGCGATTACCGGCCACGCGTTCGACCGAGACCGCCGATCCGTCGAGATCGAGTTGACCGCTCGGTGCCGACACCTCGGCCAAATGACGTCCCACCATGCGCTCGACGAGTCGCTCGACCGAGTAGTCAGCGGCCCCGGGTTCGAGAAGGTAGGCGGCGATCGCCGTGTCGAGTTCGAGTCTTCCCGGACGCAGATCGCGATCGAGGAGATACTTCATCAGCGGTTTGGCGTCGCTGCACCGGAAGGCGATCGTCGCCATCGCCGCCGCGACGGCGGGGTCGACCAGAACACTTTCCTCGACCCAATACGTGCTCTGTCCGATGGCCATGGCCGCGCCGAGTAGTCGGGAGTGCCCCGGATCGGCTTCCCAGCCGGCGGCGAGGTCGATCGAGTCCACGCCTTGAAGAATCGACACCAGTTCGGAAGCCTCCCGAAGGGTTCGGACCTCGACGTCGATCGCGTTTTCGGACGGTCGTACGACCACTTCGCCATCCACCCCGGCCGCCGCCAATGCCTCACGAATACGTGGTCCCATGGCCCGGAACTCGAGGAAGTCGAACAGTCGCTGAACCTCGTCGAAGTTCGGTGTGATCGCCACCGTCGACGGATCGAAGTCGATCGGTGCGTCGTGCCGCAGAGTCATCAGAACTTCGTTGTGACGGGCCAGCGATTCGTTTTCCTCGAGCGATGACCGAAGCTTCGGGGTCTGCTCCGCCGCGTGGGCGAAAATGCCGTCCAAACCGCCGTACTGAGTGATCAATTTGGCGGCCGTCTTCTCCCCCACCCCGGGCACGCCGGGAAGGTTGTCGCTCGGGTCGCCGCGCAGAGCGGCATAGGCCGCGTACTTCGCCGGCGTCACTCCCGTCTTTTCGAGGATTCCCGCTTCGTCGTACAGCGCATAATCGGTGACGCCGCGCTTGTTGTAGAGAACCCGCACGTGCGGATCGCGAACGAGTTGATAACTGTCACGGTCGCCGGTCACGATCACCACGTCGAATCCGTGGTCAACGGCCTTGTCGGCCACGGTCGCGATGATGTCGTCGGCCTCGAAGCCCGGCTGCTCGATGACGACGATGCCGAGCGCGGCGAGAACCTCCTTCACGATCCCCACTTGCTGACGGAGGATCTCGGGTGACGATTCCCGCTGTGCCTTGTACTTCGGTTCCATTTCGTGTCGGAAGGTCGGCTCCGGACGGTCGAAGGCGACGACCAGGGCGTCCGGTCGACGATCCTTCAACAACGTCACGAGCATCGACGTGAATCCGAAGACCGCATTGGTCACCTGACCACTCGCCGTGATCATGTCCTGGGGAACCGCGAAGAACGCTCGATAGGTGAGCGAGTTGCCGTCGAGAACCAGCAGCGTCGGACGCGACTCGGAGGCCGACTTGCTCACGGCTGGAGTTCGCCGGCGAGGATCCGCTCGGCCACGTCGCGCATGCGTGAGCGATCCTTCATGGCCGTTCGTTGGATGAACGAGAAGGCGTCCTGTTCCTTCATCCCGAACTCGTCGATCAAGCGGCCTTTCGCGCGGTCGATCACCTTTCGGGCTTCGAGTTGCTCACCCAGTGCATCCACGTGTCCGGTGAGTGCCTGCAGCTCGCGAAAGCGACCGATGGCGACCTCGATGGCCGGTATGAGATCGCTCTTCTGATACGGCTTCACCAGATATGCGAGCGCACCGGCATCGCGGGCCTGTTCGATGATTTCGCGCTGACTGAACGCGGTGAGCACCAAGACGCCGCAGATGCGTTCGTCACCCACGTGTCGTGCAACCTCCAGACCGTCCATACCGGGCATCTTCACGTCGAGGATGGCGAGATCGGGTTTGAGTTCGCGGATCATCTCGAGGGCCCGATCGCCGCGACCGGTTTCGCCGACGACGTCGTAGCCCTCCTCGAGGAGGGTCTCGGTGAGATCGAGGCGGATGATGGCCTCGTCTTCGGCAACGACCACGCGAATACTCACGTGATCATTCAACCATTACCCCGTGAGAGGCGCTCGAGCAGATGGTCCTGTTTGGCCTCGAGTTCGACGATTCCCGAGGCGACTTGGTCACGATGAGCCTGCATCGCGTCACGGTGACGGCGAGCGTCTCGGTACTCGATGTCGGCACCAGGGGTTTCGGAGACCAAAGCCCGCAGACCCATGTCCTCGGCTTCGTCGGCCAGGTGATGAAGCTGTTCGTCGACGATCCGTAGTTCTTCCCGCAGACGACGCAAACGATCACCCGTTTCCCGCAATCGACGCTCGATGGAACGCTGGCCCACGTCGCGAAGTGTACGGACGGCCTGCATGCGAAGGGTGCCCCGGGTGGGATTCGAACCCACACCGTACGGAGTTTGAAGCCGCTGCCTCTGCCGTTGGGCTACCGGGGCGCAGCACCGAGGTTACCGGTGGGTCATCTCGCTCCCCCACCTCGACACGACGTCGGGTCATCCGGCGAGCCACTCGGTGGGGATTATCGTTCGTTCGTGCTCGCTTTCACCTTTCCCGGCCAGGGTTCGCAACGGCCGGGCATGGGTCGGCCCTGGGTCGACCACGAGAGCTGGGAGCTCATCGACGAAGCCTCCGAGGTCGCCGGGCGCGATGTCGGTCACCTTCTCCTCGATGCCGATGCCGAAGAATTGCGAGATACGCGCAATGCGCAATTGACCACCTTCGTGTCGAGTCTCATGGTCCTCGATGCCGTGGAACGTCTCGGCGTGGATCCGAGTTTCTGCGCCGGGCACAGCCTGGGCGAGTACACCGCTCTCACCGCCTCCGGAGCACTGTCGTTCGATGATGGCGTTCGCCTGGTGATCGAACGCGCCGCGGCGATGCACGAAGCCGGACAACAGAACCCCGGCACCATGTCGGCGATTCTCGGCCTCGACGACGAACTCGTCGAAGTCGCCTGCCGTCGGGCCGACGCCGATGTGTGGGTGGCCAACTTCAATGCACCCGGACAGGTGGTGATCGCCGGTTCACCCGAGGGTGTGAAGGCGGCGAGTGACATCGCCAAGGAACTCGGAGCCAAGAAGTCGATGCCCCTCCAGGTGTCCGGTGCGTTCCACACACCTTTCATGGCCCCGGCACGCGATCGACTTCGTCAGGCGATCGCCGATGCGTCACCTCGTGACACCGAAGTGCCGATCATTAGCAACGTCGACGGGCTGGCGCACGATTCGGGGGACGAGTGGACGAGCCTTCTCTCGGCTCAGCTCTCGAGTCCGGTCCGCTGGAAGCACTGTCTGCTCACGATGGGTGAACTCGGCGTCGTCTCGTTCGCCGAACTCGGACCCGGTGGCGTGCTGACCGGCATGGCCAAACGGACTCTCGAAAACTCGCGCACGATCTCGGTGGCCACTCCGGACGATCTCGACAAGTTCATCGAGTGGGTCAACACGGCCTCACCGACCGGTGCCGCCCAACTCGAGGGCGAGCACCTCTTCGCAGTTGAACGCCTCGTGGTGAGCCCGGCCGCCGGCGTCTTCGCTCCCCGAACCGACCTGAGTACCGGCGCCCGGATCGAAACCGGAACCGTCCTCGGAGTCGTCGGCGATCACGAAGTTCGTTCGGCCTTCGACGGAATCCTTCAGGCCTTCATCGCCGTCGACGGCGAGCGAGTGACACCGCGCCAGCCGATCGCCTGGTTGCGGACGCACTGACATGCCCGCTGTCCCTCGTCTCGAACGCGGAGCCCGCATCGTCGGCTGGGGCAGCTACTTGCCGCCCAAGGTCCTCACC
>Ga0255079_1000165_pt1 | contig 17763 bp, 18 predicted proteins | sample Colum_Atlam_RepB_FD_188586 | JGI IMG/M metagenome (GOLD analysis project Ga0255079, IMG submission 188586) | Freshwater microbial communities from Columbia River, Oregon, United States - Colum_Atlam_RepB_8h | ecosystem: Environmental > Aquatic > Freshwater > River | place: USA: Oregon... | reverse complement strand
CTTATGATCCCATACTTATTAAGAGAAACCTTATCTTAACAAAGGGAAGGGGTCAAAGGGGAAAGGGCGAAGCCCGACGGTCGGACGCTTTGCGTCCTTAACCGTAGGTTTCCCTTTATTTGTTCTTCTGGCTCTTGTTCTTCTTAGCACTCTTCTTAACATAGCCGAATTTGCCCTTCTTGGCAAAGTATCCAGCTTTCTCTAAACGTTTCTCTTTCTTGGCGGTCTTGTATTTCTTCGCACTAACAATACGCCCCCACTTGTTCATCAACAAATCATTCTTACATAATCCACCAGTAGTCTTGTATGCAGTTCCATTCATCACTTGAATACGAGATCCGAAAAGCTCGGACCATTTCTTTCCCTCAACGTGGTAAAATCCATCTAGCTGTCGCACAGGCTTCTTCATTTATAATATATAAAAACAAATTAAGGGAACTCGCCGTTCCCTTATGAACCTTCCATAAAGTTATTTATTGGTTAATTGTTATTTTAAGCATGGGATCATAAGGGAACGGCGAGTTCCCTTAAGAGGGCAAAAGGGAACCTTGGTTCCCTTTAATTTGTTAAAGGAACCACCGTCGGTCTTACTAAAGTTCCTTTAACAGTTGAACGATTCACGCCCGATTTCACCAATTGTGAATAACGCAACTTTGTGCTAATGTTCTGCTTTTCGGATGCAGTTTGAGTTTTGTCAAAAATAATGGCTTGTCTGTTCAAACACCACAAACGGCTCGAACGCATAATTAATGATGAAGGCATATTTGTATATTATGACGAAAAAAATAAAAGAAACCTACGGTTATTCAGCGAAGCTTACGTCTTTGACTCTTCCCTTTATAAAAGGAAAGTCTCACTAAATTTTTATTTTAAGGGAAGGGGCTGAATAACTGTGGGTTTCCCTACTTCTTTAGAATAAGCTTCTTGGGTGCAACCTTCGGTTTCTTCGGCACAACATTCTGCAAATCCTCACGAATCTTCTTATACTGTGTATATTTGGTTTCCAATGTATCCAATTCGCGCATCCACATCTGTTCCAATGTTGTCTGTCTCAGAACCTCAAGCTCCTTCATGGTTTCATCACGTTCTTTTCTCAACTTATCCACATTTTCATTGGTCACTGAATCCATCGGCATTTTGACTAAATACTTGTAGTCTCCATCAATTTTGTCAAACGAATGGGTTTCTAACATTGCATTCACTGCATCCGCACTCTTTCTTCGCAAATCAATCTTGTCAATCAAATTGAATTCAATGTATCTTGCCTTGTTTGTCAGCAACATCGTCTTCTTGGATAACGCATCCAACAAATGTGCCTTACGCTTACCATACATAGCCAATCTGACAACATAGTAGTCGCGAACCAGTTCTTCCACATTCTCGTATTTTTTGAGTTTTCGATCTGACCCAAACATATGAATATTGGATGTCTTAATGGTTGTGCTCAACTTCAACAACTTCTCGGCGCCTTCCATTCCAATCTCGTCCAACTTGCCCTTGGGAAAGACTACTGTAAAATTCACATTGACTTCGGTACATAGCGATGTGAATTCCTTAATCGTTGGTGCAATCTTCTTGCCATCTTTATCAACACCTCCGTCCATCATATCCTCCAATGCCTTGGTGTATTGCATCGTCCATTTACCAATAGGCAGTTCAGTAATTACAACAGTATCTGGTCCCGTTCTTTCAAATACACCTTTGATTAAATACTTGTCTGCCTCAATCTTCTCAATAGTTCCCTTGAACCCCTCATAGTAAGGAACCATTTCCTTCAAATCTTCTTCGCCCTTCAACATCTTCTTGATATTGGCAATTAGGTCCGAAGGGTTGTATGGTGGAATAGAACACGAAAATCCCGTACCAATTCCCTTGATTCCATTGACCAAAGCAAATGGAATGATTGGAACATAATACTCTGGCTCCACCTGGGTGCCATCGTCGTCCAAATAGTTGAGAACAGAATCATCCAAATCGGGGAAGACATATCTGGTCAACGGATTGAGTGCTGTGAATATATATCTTTCCGATGCAGAATCGTCACCACCTTGCAATCTGGTGCCAAATTGACCGTTGGGCTCCAGCAGATTGACATTGTTGGACCCAACAAAGTTTTGCGCCATATTGACAATGGCTCCGTTCAAACTTGCTTCGCCGTGATGGTACGAACTGTTTTCGGAAACGTATCCTGAGAACTGTGCAACCTTGATTTCACTGGTTAAATTGCGCTTGAATGCGCTGAACAAGATTTTACGCAAACTGATTTTGAGTCCATCAATCATCGACGGAATGGAACGAGCGCAATCATAATTGCTGAAATGGATGAGCTCATTGTCGATGAAATCGCCGTAGGAAACGCTTGGTCTGTTCGTATCTAAAAACGCGGTTTTGTCGTATTTCTCGATGAGCCATGTCTTTCTATCATTGGCTCGCTTATCATTGAACACCTTGTCAATGACGTCATCACTGTTCTCATACACGAAATCCACAATTTTCTTGTTAGCAAAGTACTCCTTGAACTCGTCCGATTTGGATGTTCCCAAACCCTTAAAATACTTGATTTTCCAAGTTGCTGAGTCAGCAGTCGCGGTTTTCCACGTGTTGTATTCGCCATCATTGTAAAACGACAAGGTTTTTCCGTTTTTTGATGCACGCAGAATCGGCGTGTTCATGAACGAAATGAAACCAGGTATCATAGTGAGCGATTTCCACTCACAATGGAACAAGTTGATACAAAGCCCCTTGATATGCGAACCGTCCGTATCTTGGTCACACATAATCATGATTTTCCCGTATCGCAAATGTTGATTAATATCTTCAATCGTCTTATATTCACGTCCGTTTTCTAAACCAAGAATTTTCTTCAAATCTGTGATTTCTTTGTTGTCTGTGATTTTCTTGATAGACTCGCCACGCACATTGAGAAGCTTTCCACGCAAAGGATAGATACCAATAATATTGCGGTCTTCAGAAGACAATCCGGAAACAATACCGGACATTGCACTAAGTCCCTCGCACAAAATTAGGATGCAGTTACCAGATTGAGCAGTTCCACTCAAATTGGCGTCCATGAAATTCTCAATTCCACGTACAGTCTTCGTCTTGGAACCGTCTGTTTTCTTGGCAGCAGTGTTCTTCTCCTTGGCCTGTGTTAAGTCGCAAGCGGTTTCCATCACACCCATCTTGGCTACTTTCTCCACAAATCCGTCGCTAACAGAGCACGATGAGCCAAACTTATTGGATGGCGTATTCATAAAATCCTTCGTCTGACTGTCGAATGCGGGATTCTCAATATCGCAACGCAAGAACAGAATGAGTTGTTCCTTGATGGCCGCCGAATTCACGCGCACCTTCTTTTTCTTCTCAATGTAATCAACCAACTTTCTCACGATTTGTCCAACAATATACTCCACATGCTTGCCACCCTTGTATGTGCAGATGCCATTGACAAATGATACTTGGGTAAATTCGTGAGTGGGTGCTAATGAAACTGCATATTCCCAGCGCCCACAGTCGGTTGATTCATAGACGCGTTTTGCCGAACCAATATACAAATCAATGTATTGTTGAAAATTCTTGATGGATGATGGGACGCCATTGTATGCAAACTTGATCTTTTTCTCGGACTGGTCAGTAACTGCGCAAATATCGTAGAATCGCTTCTTCATGAGTGCAATCATATCCGGAGTTAGATTGCTGATACCGAATCTGCGATAATCAGGCTTGAAAGACACCTTGGTATATGGCTTAGTACCCTTAACCTTGGTAATCACTGGTTCCGAAATGATGTCCAAGTTTCTGGTAAATGTTTGCACATACTTGAGTCCGCGAATATGGTCAAAGGTTTCAACGCTTCCTTCGGATGACCAGATTAAAACCAACTTGAATCCGAAACCGTTCTTTCCGCCAACAATCCGCTTCTCGTCCTTGTCGTAATTGGTGGAAGTACGCAATTCGCCAAATATCATTTGGGGAATCCAGACATTGTACTCAGGGTGCTTGGCAACATCAATTCCATTACCATCGTTCTCCATTGTGATAGTTCCGTCCTCGGAAATATCAATATTGATGTATGTCACCAACTTGGTATCCTTTTCACTTACTTTCTGTTTTTGAATCATACGAATCACATGGTCTCTGCAATTGACAACACCCTCGTCGTACAATTTGTACAGGCCAGGAATGTAATGGATTTCCTTGTTTGTCATTTGCAAAGTTGCTTCGTCGTAAATCCACAATCGTTCATCCACATTCTCAATAGATCCGATATAAGTATCGGGATTATCAAGAATATGTTGCTTGTCGGTCTTCTTTTGGTATTGCTTAGCTAAATCGGTCATTTTATGAATAATACTTATTATGTTATGTGGTGCTTGTTTTAAATTGGTTTTATTTTTCAATTTTAAAGGGAACCTACGGATTTCGCTTCGCTTACCCCTTTTGAACCCTCCTTTATTTTTTTTGATTTTTTATACTACCGATTTTATGCATGGGATCATAAGGGAACGGCAAGTTCCCTTAAAAAATTGAAATCTTTTTTTGTAATTTATAAGTAAGTATAAATAAATATATGTATTAAACTATCTGCACAAAGACACAATATGAAGAAGAGCACAAAGAGACCTTTAAAGGTCGTTGAAAAGGCCGATGTTAAGGCCGATGTTAAGGCCGATGTTAAGGCAATTGAATACGAGATGTGTAGCATTTGCTACGAGGAGTTAGATGGTTCAAAGAAGGAAAGAATTTTACACCAAATAAAAACAAAAACTGGCATCACAGAACATAAATGCCACGAAACCTGCATCAAACAATGGATAAAAATGTGTATAAAAAACGACAAAAGTCCATCCTGTCCAATATGTCCAAATGTAAATATACTTGACCCACCCAACAGACAGTTTGTTTCTCAATATGAAAAAGACACAGTTGAACTATACGAAAGAATACGACCAAACTGTCCGCATTTGTTTGGAATTATGGTTTGCATAGATAACCATTATGTAATTCGATATATGAACGAACATCTGTTGTTGAATGAAAACTCAACATTGAACGATCTTAAGCAATCCGTTTTGTCTAAGAACGCACAAATATACGCAAACACAGGTAATTTGGTTCCGTCAAAGTTGATGTTTCACTTGAATCCGTATAACTGGAAAGACTGGAAGTATCCAAAGATAAAAGTAAAAGACACACATTTTGGAATTCCACCATTCACTGATAAAATCAGGCTGTTCAGAGAAGAACTCGACAATGAGAGTACGCTGGCCGAAATGTGGGTACGGTATCAAATGCTTGCCAAACAAATGTATTATTCTACAACGGAAATGGACCCCAATATTAAAAAAGCACTATCCGACGTATGTATTAAAAAAACCGTAAGATATTATGGACCCACTGGTCCGGACGACCCTGGATATACAGAATATGCATACGTTAATCCACAAAACCCATATAATTTAGTTGCGCACGGAGCCAATTGTGCAACTTATAATCCGATATCTTGGATTACTGTACATTTAGCGTATGATTATGAATAAACTTGTATTTATATAAACTTTTAAATTTTAATTAACTTAATAAAATAAGGGAACTCGTCGTTCCCTTATGAACCCATACTAATAAGGGAAGTTGGAAAAAAGGAGGGATCATAAGGGAACCTACGGTTCCCTTACTTACTTGAAATCCAAGATCTCTCCTTTTTTCTCGGTTGGAAATTCTTTTTGTCCATAAACATCTTGCAACAACAACCACTCAAACATTCCACCCAAATAGATATGTACATTTTTGAATCCGAGAGAAGCCAACTGTTTTTGTTTTTTGAGTAATGTTTCATATTCATGGCAATTTCTCCCATAAATGATTATGTCTTTTTCATAATCATTTTTTGACATCATTTTGTTTATCTTTTCTGTTTCTTTCTCTGCAACTACTGTTCCAACAATGAGCACTTTCTCAGTTTCATCCATTGTGTGAATAATTGTTGCTCCTTCTTTCTGCATATCTTTTAATAATTCAAACGTAATTAGATTAGAAATACTGTTTCCCATTTATGAAATCATAGAGAAAAGACTTTATATTTATTTTCATACATGTCGGGTTCTCTTGTTCCCACCTCTTCTCTTTTTGTTTCGTGTTTCCCTTGTAGGAACAGGCGTTAAACCGTCGTCAAAAGATGAACCAATGCTTGCAACAGGGGTTTTCTCTCCACTTACATAAAATTGAGTCACGTATTTCTTTGGCATTTCTCCATTATCCAGTAAGCTCTTGGAAATAGCCTGCAATTTCTCAAACATTTTTGCATTTTTTTTACCGGGAGTTCCATCAAATGATTCAACAATGATTCCATTGTGAATATTCTTTCGGTGAATAACGTTTGCTGGCCGATTATCAACCAAAAATGTATTGGCCTTGGTAATTCCTAAATCATGATGTTTGTTAATAATAAAATCAAGCTCTTTATCCAACATTCCAGGTGACATGTTCTCTCTCGAATATACAAATTGAAATAGCGGTTCAGAATTGTTATATCGTTTATTAAGTCTTTCCACAATTTTATCGGCATATTCTTTGGTTCCATAGGTCCAAATACCCAAAATGATTTTATCTCCTTTTGTTTTTACAAAATCTACAAATTTTTTGAGTCCCGGGCGGATAACCATTCTATCTTTTTCTTCAAAAATGTTTTCCTCATAATCAAATTTGTGCGGTAAATAATGGTCCGGTCCATAGTGCAAAAGCGTATCATCAATGTCGAAAACCAAACAAATTTTATCCATAATTGATTTAAAAGTTATTATACTGTAATACTAGATAAATGTCTTGCAATATTTGCTGTTCAACTTATAATAAATCTCTCCGTTCGGAGGTAAAATGCTATTTTCCAAGTTGCGAGTATTCTGCATGCAAAGAATGTACGCGAACGTATTTAACTGGAATTACCACCGACCCCCACTGCATGAAATGTCGTAACAAGTGGAGTTTAGAATTCACCAAAACTTCTCTAAATGCATCCTTCATGGAAACTGATTACAAAAATCATCGCAAAGAGATATTGGCAGATCGGGCAATCGCGCAAATTCCAGAATATTATGAGGGCGCTTTGCGCTATGGCCGATTGACGGAATCGGATATGAAGTTGAAAGAAATAATGGAGAAAGTAAGCGAACATCGGGCAATCATCAGCCAACTTTATATGGAATACGACCGTGTTCGTAGAGAGATGGACAACAAGGGGCCATCAGAATCGCGAAAATTTGTGATGCAATGTCAGAATGATGGTTGTCGTGGTATGCTGACTACCCAATACAAGTGCGATATATGCACTAAATTCACGTGTCCCAAATGTTTTTTACCAATTGAAGGAGAGAAAGACAACCACGTCTGCAAACAGGAGGATATTGACACAGTAGAGGAATTGCGGAAAAATACCCGACCTTGTCCAAACTGTGGTCTCCGCATTTCCAAAATAGACGGATGTGACCAAATGTGGTGTATCGAGTGCAAGACCGCATTCAGTTGGTCGAAGGGCACAGTAGAGAAGGGAGTTATCCACAATCCGCATTATTACCAGTGGATGCGACAAAACGGCGGGGTTCCACGGAACCCGAACGAACATAATGAGGGGTGTGGAAACGATTTTATAAATTCATCACGAAGAATCAATGAACTTGTGTTTGAATGTTTAAAATCAAAAAAAAATTATATTAAATTTACAGAAACGGTTGAAGGCTTGGCATTTAAAAATGAAGAGATGCAAAATAAATGCATGATACTAAAAGACAAAGCAATTATAATGATGGATTCTACGATAGAGATTGAAAGAGAAATACGCGATTTTTACAAATATTTTTCGGGATTTCACCGATACATAAATCACATAGAATATACCGAGTTGAGACCAATATTGAATAATATACGCACAAGAGAACAAGATAAGGATGTAATATACAAGTATATTTTGAACCAAATTAACAAAACTCTTTTATCGGACGAACTAATCCGAATAGATAACTTAAACATGAAGGATCGCGCACACTGCGATATCTTGGAGGCACTTGTTATTGTGGGTAAGCAACTTATGATAGACTGTATGAAAGAAATGGAAAATGTTGCCAAAAATTTCCCACTTGCTCCATTATTTAATACAAAAATAGATGAAGTTAATTTGTCCGGAACAAAATGGGTGAAAGAATTTTTAACAATTTCAAACAATTTAGTTCCGGAAGAAATTACACGTTTTCAGAAGAATTTGCACACTATTTTTGAAAAGTATAAAATTGCAATAAGCAAATATTGTGCTTACACGAACATTGAGTCAATCAAATTTTTGATTACATACGGCAGTAAAAAGACATTGGTTACATGGAATTATTTTGAAGGTTGCACAGATTATTGTCAGTTCAAAACGAAGGGAGAGATGGTTGAAGCAATGAATAATTTCAAGACATTTTTTGACAGTTGTAACAATGGCGTCACTAAAGAACCAATTGAAAATACATTTGTAAGCGAACCAACGTTCCCTTAAAACATATTACTAGTATGGGATCATAAGGGCGGAAGCAAAGCTGAATCGACGAGTTCCCTTAAAACCGTATAAAAGGATTTTTACAAATTAATCATAAATGTTTTCATTACGCCAATGGCAAAAAACAATTGTAAAAGAAGAACAATTAATAGTGCAAGCATCTACTACTGACGGACTGGACGGACAAACTGCACCATCCATTGGAATGTCCTATGTGTATTCTAATTTTCCAGATTTATCTGTAGAATTTCAAATTGGTGACCATGAAAACTTGGTTTTATGTGCTGTAAATCCAGGAACTGATCAACGACGTCGCGGAAACCAGCTAATCAATCGGAAACAAATTGTGGAGTCTTTGCAACAAAAATCAATCCAAAATGTTTCATTGCAAGGCCTGGAATATTTTAAAAGTCTTCCAAAATACAAATTTGTGATTAGTCCTGAGGGCAACGGAATTGATTGTCACCGACATTACGAAGCATTGATGGCTGGGTGCATACCCATTGTTGAAGACAGTTCTTTAATCCGGTGCAAATATGGAGATGTACCATTTTTATTTACGACCGATTACAGTGAAATTACTCCCGAGTATTTGGCAAAAAAATACGAAGAAATGCTAGATAAGGTGTGGGATTTCAGAAAACTGTTTATCTCAAGTTGGTCCATAGAAGAACAAATACTCATTCGGTATCGCGGAAACTTTTGGTGCATGAAACTTGCCAACAACAACTGGTACAAGGACAATAATATATTGATTCATACACCACCTTGTGCAGGACAATTCGTCTATACGTTAGAATTAAATAAACGAAACATATAAAGTACTTTGTAAAAGCATATAAACGTATTTCAACTATGAATTACAACAACAATGGAATTAACACATAATCAAATCGAAAATTTAGTTCAACGTTTTCCCAAACTAGAACTTTCTTATGAAACATTTGCGCATAAGAAAGTTTCATCCAATTATGATATTTGCATTTCAGTTCCAGCTGGAAAAAAACAGTTTGCGTGGTTCACCTTCTATGGGTCGGATGATGTTTGCTACTTAATGGATATCAACAAAGACCAAAAAGTTGTAAAAGTGGTGAAGATTGATGTTGCATTTCACCATAAGCTGGCTCTAAACACTGTGCTTTACGGAACAATGTGTATAATTGACGAAAAACAAGTGTTTATAATTGAAGACATCTATTATTTTTGTGGTTTGCCCACCAAACAATTCACATTCGGTGAAAAACTCACCTATTTTCACAAGTTAATGACCGAATATTTGAAATCCTCATTTTTTGCACTCCCGTATATGTCATTAGTTAAAGGCGATAATTCCTTGTTGGAATCGTTGCAATTCTACGAATCTATGGTTACCAAAACCGCTTATGCAACCCACCATGTCCAGTTTCGATCTTCTGAAACAATTTCCCCATATTTGAACCACACCTATAAGAAAAAACAAGAACAAGCAATTGTTTATGAACCAGATGTCATTTTGTTTCCACGAGCCGATCTGAATTATATGGCACAATCTATGCTTCGGACTGCGGTGTTCCGTGTTACCGCGGATATTCAAAATGACGTGTATCATTTGTTTGCATATGAAGGTAGGACGCAGAGCAACGTATATGTCAATATTGCCTATATTGGAACGCGTCCATTGAGTGTTTATATGAACAAATTGTTTCGAAATATTCGAGAGAATGACAATGTAGATTATGGCGAGGAAAGCGAAGATGAGGATACTTTCCAAAACGTGAATCCGGACAAATATGTGGATTTGAAAAAAGAGTACAAAATGAATTGTGTTTTCAACAATAAATTTAAAAAGTGGGTTCCTGTGAGTGTAGTTGATTCTAAAACTCGATGTGTCAATATTAATGATTTGCTATTTTGTAATCCAAATGTAAAACCACCATATGTAAATGAAAAACCAAGTAGTGTAAAGCCATATAGCAATAAAAAACCTTATAATAATGGTAATAGTAGTTATAAACCTTACAATAATGGTAATTATAAACCATATAGTAAGGGAAAAGACAAAGCTTAATAACGTAAGTTTATTTTAATCAAAAATCTATATAAATATATTTATGTTAGATGACGTATATGCAGTTCATCAGCGTTTTTAACTACGGAGTCATTGAAATGGCGAAAAACCATATAAAATCCTTGAGAGAATGTGGAATTACCAACCATTGTTCATATGTTACAGATGAACAATCATTTGCAGAATTAACCATGCTTAATTATCCAGTAGTTCATATCAAAAATTCCGGAACAAATATAGAAAATTTTAATTTTGGAACCACGGATTTCAATAATTTGTCGTTTTTGCGGTATCATATTATTGATACATTATTGCAACAAGGGATTGATGTCTGGTATTTGGACGTAGATACAGTTGTTCTAAAAAATTTGATGCCAATTTATTCGGATTTTAAAAACCAACAAGGCTATGATACGTGTTTTCAAACAGACTTGAATATGCCATGCACCGGATGTATGCTATTGTTAGCAACAGAAAAAAACAAACATTTTGTAAAAACCGTTATCCAAAATAAAACGAACCAAACCAATGATCAAATATTGGTTAATGCGATTTTACGACAAAATCGAATTATGAACTATGTGCAATTTTCTCATCTTACCTTTCCAAATGGTGTAATGTTTTTTGGAGACGATTTTGTAAATGTTCCAGAATATTTGGTGGATATAAAGAGAGAATATATGAGTACAGAGAAAGAAACATATCTAGTTCATGCCAACTGGATGGTCGGTGATGAGACTAAGAAAAATGCATTCAAAAAATATGGATTGTGGAAATTATAAGCAATCTAGATAAATAAAATATAAAGTATTTTATTTATTTTATTCAATGGAACAATTATATTTCAGAAAATTGATGGTCCAGGATTACAATTCCGGATTTTTCGAACTGCTATCCCAGCTTTCTCCAGTAACAAAACCGGATTATAATGATTGGGTAAATTACGTAAATAATTTAAATCCAACCAAGCAACAAATCATTGTTGCAATTTACCAAGAAACAGAGAAAATTATTGGAACTGGGTCCGTATTAATCGAGCAGAAAATCATCCATAATATGGGGAAGGTTGCGCATATTGAAGATGTTGTAGTAGATGTCTCGGCAAGAGGGAAAGGAATTGGTAAAGAATTGATTCTCCATTTGCAGGATATTGCACTAAGTCAATCCGTCTATAAAATCACGCTTGACTGTTTGGAGAAAAATGTGGAATTCTATGAAAAGTGCGGGTTTGAAAAAAAAGGGTGCCAAATGGCACAGTATTACATATAGTTCATAATTTATTAATAATACTATATATATATATATATGAGTTTGTTTGATGCAATTGAAAAAAAAGATTACGATTTAGTTAAACAAATCATTGATGAAAAAAAGTGGATATAAATGATAGAAACGAGAATGGAGAAACTGCTCTTCATTTGGCATTGCGCAAACGTGAGCTACCAGTATGCGAACTGCTAATTCGTAATGGCGCCGATATTAATGATAAAAATATGGATGAAGAAACTCCTCTAATGGTTGCATCACAAATGGGTCACATTTTAGCGTGCGAATTATTCATCCGTAATAACGCCGATATAAATAGCGTGGATAAATATAGACAAACTTCTCTTCATTGGGCATCAATTAAAGGGCATCTCTCAATATGTGAATTATTAATTAGCAATGGAGCAGATGTAAATAGTGTGGATGAATATGGACGAACACCGCTTCATACAGCATCTGAATATAATCACTTCAAAGTATGCAAGTTATTAATTCTCAGTGGTGCCGATATCAGTCATAATGACAATGATAAACATACGCCTTTCGAATACGCAATGGAAAACAAAAATTATAAAATTCTAAATTTATTTTTAAAAAATATTAATACAACATCTCGTTTAAAAGATAAAAATGTCCTAGAAGATTTTGCTTACTCAACTGCACCAGATATAGGAACAAAAAAAAACTTAGATTTTTTTGATTTAGATTCTCAATCTCCAGTGGATGAAAAAAGCCCTCACATTGTATATGATAGGTTGATCCATAGTAGTCAAATAACAATGTTAGGTAGTGAATTTGGACCACTGTTTAAAATACGAATTGAACATCCAGACATTTATGAACTATTTGAAAAATACAAAAATCTTTCAGAAAGTCCAACTATAGATTGCGCGTTTCAGGTTTTGTTTTCATTAGGTTTGCGCGATGTAAACATTTCAAAACGGAATTCTGCCATAATAAACAAGCTTGGTAAATATAATAAAGCAACTGGAGTCGATGCAGATGAATTTAATGAATACTTGGAACAAATATTTGATTTGAGAAAAAATAGTTTGTTATCAATATTTTACAAGGAAATCAGTCGCAGTTATTTTAAAGATATTTTAAAAGATGGTCTCGCTACAATTCTTCTTTTGAATTTTGATACATATGCGCATTTTGTGGTTGCATTTAGATCCGGTAAGATGGTGTGGATTTTTGATCCGCAAAATACAAATAAAAAGGGAGAACCCATTCTTTTTGAGTATATTGAAATTGCGGATTATTATCCAGATATAAATGGGTTCCAGGTGATACATTTGAATCCAGATATAACAATTGAAGATAAACCGTTGCGTATAGAGAAATGCAATTTGCCGATGTTTGCAATGGGTAAGAAATCAAAAAAATCAAAGAACTTAAAAAACAAGAAAAAATCAAAAAAAAAGAAAAAATAATTATTTTTATATTGAACAGTTGTTCAAAATAAAAAATACGTAGGCTGATTATTCCAAGTAGGCATCCTCCGTAAGTTCCTCCGTCATTTCAATATACACGGGCTCTTTCGGCTCTTTGAGCTTCGGCTTCTTCGGTTTCTTTTCGCTTGCAACCTTCTTTGCAACTGGCTTCTTCTTCGTTGGCTTAATTTCTTCGTCGCTTTCTATAATTTCCTCTTCTTCTTCTGACCCGGCATCATCGTCCTCGGCATCGGAACTCACTACAAAATCGTCCTTCACGTAGCCGTGCTTGGTTTTAGGCAAACCAGTATCGTCATCTTCTTCCTCTTCCTCTTCATCCGAATCGCCAATGTCAGAATAACCGCCGTACAAGTGTTCCATAATATCGTTGAACTCGCTTGAACCCATGTCGGTCATCTTGTCATTTACATAGAGTACGGCGGCACAACTTCCGAAAAAGAGAACGTTGTCAATGGGGGGTGGAAACTCATATTTGTTCTCGGTATTTGCCCGGCCAGTAACCTTTCCATATACCTCCATTTTATATTCGGTGTCGTTAAACTCGACCGACCATGCATGGGCGAGAGAAAACCCTTCTGCTGTCTTAAATCCGCATTTCTTGTATAAATCAACTAGGTCTGTGGTTTTTGCGTTCTTTAGCGAACCTGTTTTCTCAACAATAATGAAAGATGGCATTTAGAGTAATTAGTAAAAAATTTTTATATCGTTTTGCTAAGATTTTTATTTTTGACAAGAAAAATATTTCGACAATAATTTTCTTTTCGTTTAATATTGTATAATATGAGTGCCGATCCAACTATTGCTGATCCAACTGCTGATCCAACTATTTCTAATACTCCTGATCCAACTATTTCTAATACTCCTGATCCAACTATTTCTAATACTCCTGATCCAACTATTTCTAATACTCCTGATCCAACTATTTCTAATACTCCTGATCCAACTAAACCATTACTAACAAAACAACTTGGATTTAAAAATTTAGATGTTTCACATGAGGGTGCTTCTGCTGAGGGTGCTTCTACTGAGGGTGCTTCTACTGAAGGTACTGAGGGTGCTTCCGCAAATAAAAGTATATGGCAGAAATTAAAATTTTGGGATGGCGGAAGAAAATCCAAGAAGAACAGAAAGAACAACAAGAAGAGAGGCGGTTCCAAAAAGAACAAGTCCAACAAGAAGAGAAGATCTGGTAAGAAGTCTAATAAAAAGCGTTAAGGCAAAAATAAATCCATCTAATCCATGAATATACGAATGCTGGGGTGGATATTTAATATTTCCATAATTTCTCTACTTATTATTTTAATTTTCCATTATGCATTTGATTTTTTTGCACCGAATAAATCAACAGACAACATACTTGACTTAAAAGTTCAAAAATACAAAAATATTATTGATGCAATGGTCCAACAACAAAAACAAACAGATTTCAAAAAAGCATATCAAGAAGAAACGGGCGAACCATTATCACCAGAAGACGACGGTTTAGAAGAATTGGAACTCTATATAAGGGAACTCGCCGTTCCCTTATGAACCCATGCTAAATGAAGTTATCATTAAACAATAATAAAATTATTATCAAAATATTTTTGATAATAAACATCAAATACAATTATAGTAGGTTCATTTTAGCATGGGGTCATAGGGGAACGGCGAGTTCCCCATCTATGTTATTGATAAATATCTCCAAAGCTTGCACATTGTTTGACGCTGAATAGTCTTTGCACAAAAACTCAATGAGGTCAAGAACCACTTTGATTCTATCAGTTGTCCAAAATCCATTAAAATTTCTTAAAGTGCTTTCGTCATAAATAGACGTCATAGCATCTTTTTTGAAAATCTTGTCAAATGCATATTCTTCCAACGAGTTCTCGATTATTCCAATGTATAAATTTAGGCACAGAACAATAACCGGACATGTTTTGTAAGTTTCTTTCAGTTTAATTAAGCCATTGATTGCACAACCGAATAATTTTTTGATACCAGGCGTCTTATCGATGAATCGCGAACACAAAAAATTATCACATGCAAAGTGAATAGGATTGTACAAATATTGGATTTCAGTCTTGTTGGCACTATAATAAATACGGCAAATAGACTGGAAATAACCGGGTTCCTGGAGATACATGACGTTATCCTGCACGCGAAATTTTGTCCCAATTGGTTTGTTGCTTAGAATGGCGAGCTTAATGATAATAGAGAGCGGATCCAAAACAAACAATTTGTAATTAATGTTTTTAGAATTGTCGGGGATTTCGTTCATTTATACAATGATGGTAAATTGTTCTTATATCTTTTTCTAAATTGCCCCCTTAAAAAAAACAACCCCAGATAAAGGAGGGGGTCGTAGGGGGAACTACGTTCCCCTACCTTAGTTCTGTTTCCAGTGCTTTCCGCAATCCAAGCACGTAATAAATATGGTAGATGGCTCATCCGCCGACCTAGTCTGCAACTCATAATAAGTACATCTTTTCGATTTGCACTTCTTGCATGTGAACATATCGGTCATTGCCTGGACCTCCGTTGAAAACTTGTTGGCATCTCTTTTCACCTTTGCCTCAATCATTTCCTTCCAATGAGCAGGGTTCATTTCCTGGTGGGTCATAAATGCAAGCGTCTTGGGACTGAGTTCCTCCGAATTCAGTAGAGCAAGCAATTCCGGACTGGTTTTCAAATTGTTGTAAATGGTTCTTAAACGGTCCATATAAATGGTGGAGAAGGTGGGGATGTCCCACTTCTTGATAATTTTCAAATTCGTTGCTTCTTTGATTGCATAATTATAAACACCAATTTCAACATTTGCGAAAATAGATGGGTTCATATCCTTTCCAAACTTCTGGATAAGCTTGGAACGCACATTTTCGCGGAACACGGGAGGATTGACGATTTGTTTTGATGACATTAAAAGATTGTTTTATGTTTGTTTAAAAGACTGTTTTATGTTTATGTTATTTCGCTAATAACATAAAGTTTTTTTCAATTTTTAGGGGGAACATAGTGTCCTGCGTGCATAGCACGCTTCCGCCCCCTTGCCCCATCCTTTTATTTGTATCACCATAATAAAAAAGTTTCAAAATAAAAGGAGGAAACCGTAGGTTAGCTTTACAAAAGGAGGGGTTAAAGGGGAACGTAGTTCCCCTTACAAAAGGGAAGGTTCAAAAGGAAACCTACGGTTTCCTTTACAGGATCTCCAAATCGGCCAGTCTCCAGAACTCCGACCCACCATTCGGCAACGGTCTGCGGATAATCATCGGAATTTTCTTTTGTTCAAATTCAGCCATTGCAATCAAGTATCCATCCACAATTTCATCCCCCAGTTCAACAAAGGCTTCGGCGCCGGCATTAATTTGCTTCGCGCGCTCACCTAGCAGTTTCGCTTTCTCATACTTAGTAATGAATGGCAACGTTTGATGCAACGGATCAATAATAACACCATCTTGGTCCCGGACAATAGTGCATAAAGCATTTACCTCGTGAAAATTCTGAACAATCAACTCGGGGTGGTGCTCAGAAATGACATTGGTCTTCAATGATTCGTTAAACTTTTGCAAATAGTTTTCATCAACTTCTTCTTCTTCTTCATCATCTTCATCTTCATCTTCACTAAAATCAATATTTTGGTTTCTTGGTTTTTCCACAAAGTTTTCATCATCTGAATCAAATACGTTTTCTTCATCCTCCTCCTCATCATTATCCGACCCGGCCTCTGATTCATCATCAGAATCTCCTTCTCTTTCTTTTTTGTCCTCCACGTCAGAATCAGAATCGGAACCAGAATCCGAATAATCAGAATCAACACCTTCAATTTCAAATACGTCTTTTTTGTCAGTCATTTTATAGTTATTATATATAATTGTTTCCATATTATTATCTAAATTATTTCAATTTTAAAGGGAACTCGTCGTTCCCTTTTAATCCCATACCTATAAAAAAAAGGAAGGGGTCATATGGGGAAAGGACGCGAAGCGTCCGACGGTCGGCACCCTTCGGAGCGTCGCTAGACGCGACGCACCTTATAGGGTGCCTTAACCGTAGGTTTCCCTTAAAAGGAGGGATCAAAAGGCGTAAGAGAAGCGAAGCTTCTCTGAATACCATGGGTTCCCTTTATTTGTTATCGTCCGTCTTCCAGCTAAAATCACAATTTGCGCAAATATAAAGATATTTCATATTCTCGTCGTCGTATCTTAAATAAATAATGTCTGACTCGACCGCCGCGGCGGCAGACGACGCCGATGTACCACATCTTTCATTCGGGCATTTCATATTATTTTTCCGAGGCAAGGTCGGGTCGTATTTGGTGTATTTATTTACCATATGGTTAAACTTCTGTTCGCTTTTCTTAAATTGGGTTTTCAGAACGACAACGCCTTCTTGGGTAATTTGTTCATCTTTGTGTCCGCAAAATCTGCAATAATAATTTAAAACATTCGAGTCACTCTCATCAATGGAGATGTAATACATATTCTGGC
>Ga0255079_1000162_pt1 | contig 17936 bp, 13 predicted proteins | sample Colum_Atlam_RepB_FD_188586 | JGI IMG/M metagenome (GOLD analysis project Ga0255079, IMG submission 188586) | Freshwater microbial communities from Columbia River, Oregon, United States - Colum_Atlam_RepB_8h | ecosystem: Environmental > Aquatic > Freshwater > River | place: USA: Oregon... | reverse complement strand
GGGGCTAGGGCTTGGGTCAGGGACTGCGTTGGGGCGTAGGATTATTATACCCCCCGCATTCATCCCAGTTCCCGGTCTCCCCTTGAGTTTCGACTCTCCTGTCCAGCCAAAGCCGCGATGTCGTGACGTGGTCCCGACCCTACCCGATGCAACTAGAGCAGCACGCGGTGCTGCCCCTACCTCGATGCAACGGACACTGCTTTCCTAACCGCCAACCGCCAACCGCTTACTCCAATACCTGGATATGGTTGATGCTGGTGAACCGGCGGTGATCCGTGAACTGGCGGACGGGCTTCTTCTGCGCGTCGACTTCGAATATCTGGGCGGTGGCGCCGAGGTGGCCGTGGCCGAGCCAGTTCATCACGAGGGTGTGCCCATTCGGGAGGCGCTCGACGGAGCTGGCCAGGTACAGGTGGTTGCCGGGAATCTCGTCGCGGCCGAGGCTCCAGACGACCTTGCCGGCGCGGTCGTATTCCACGACTCCATCGCCTTCGCCGAGAGCGACCAGCCAGTGGCCGTTGGCGAGCTCGCGGACGTCGTGGACATCGCCGGGTACCGCCAGGGAGCGGAGCAGTTTGCCTTCGGCGGAGAGCTCGAGGACGGCGCGGTCGCCCTTCGCGCTCACGAGGTAGCGTCCGTCGGCCGTCTTGCGGCAACCGCGCATCTGTTCGTGGGTCTTGATGGTCGGCGTCAGCGGGACCTTGATCTCCTTGGCGATCTTGCCGTCGCGCCCGACCTCGAGGAGGCGACCCGGGCCGCATTCGACCACGAGCACGCGGCCGTCGGGCAGCGGCTGGCAGCCTTGGATCTCGGTCTTGGCCTCGGCGACGTATTGCCAGGCGATCGACTGGTCCGGCCGCACTTCCTTGGCGCCCTTGACGTGGCTGAACAGCACGTTGCCGTTGGGGAGGAGCCAGCAATCCTGGGGTTTCTCGGCGGGGGTGGACCATTCGACCCGGCCGTCGGCGGCGATGATGGCCACCTGGTTGCCCACGTAGTCGCTGACCAGCAGGCGACGGCCGAAGGGCACGGGTTCGAGGCTGGTGACGGGGCCTTGGGCGCGGTCGCCGAGGGCGTTCCGGTTGTTCCGCATGACCGGCGGCATCGGCGCTTCCCAGCCGGCGGGGGCGTTGACGCTGACGACCTTGCGGAAGGTCGGGTCGCCGAGGCGGAGGTTGTCGGCGATGACGCCGTTCTTCGAGTGTCGCCAGCAGTGGATGGCCTCGCCGTCGCTCTTGATGTGGTTCCCGATGACCTCATAGCCATCGAGGTTGAAGTTGGGCTCGATGGCGGTGAGCTTCGTCTCGAAATAGTTGTGGTTGCAGCGGACGTTGCGCAGCCCGCCGCGGAAGGAAGGGTGGCCGAGCAGGGTCCCGCTGCCGTTGGGGTTGAGCGTGCGGGTGAACTGGACCGTGATGTTCTCGGCGTCGAACGATTCGCCGGGGCCGACCTTGCCGCCGGGCAGGAACTTCCCCGTGTGCTCGCCGTACATCATCACCCCGCGCATGGTGTCGGTCATCGTGATGCCTTCGACGAGCACGTTGCGCACGCGGCCATGGATGAGCACGCAGGCGTTGATGTCCTTCACCAGTCCGCTGGGCTGGTCGTTGCGGGCCGCGTTCAGGTCGATGGTGCCCTTGCCGGTGAGCCGCACGCCGGAGATGTAATCCCGTTGCCGTCCGTGGCCGATGCGGATGCCGTAGGCCTCGGGGGCGTCGTAGGAGACGAACCAGAGGCTGCGTGCGCCATGGCCGGTCTTGTGCGCGAAGCGGACCTTCACGCCATGGCTGAGCTCCTGCCAGTCGCCGGTGAGCGGAATGCCTTGGTGGGGGGTCTCGAAGAGCTTGCCGTCGCCCCAGGCGAGCGTGTCGGGCGCGCCGTCCTTGCCGCCGGTCACGATGAGGGTGTAGACCGTGCTGCCGAACAGTTCCGACCCTTCGACCTTGCCCTTGCGGAGATCGAAGGCGCCGCCGACCTCGAGGTCGTCGAGTTTCTTGCCCGAATCCTGGTCGGTCGTGATCTCGCCGATGCTTTCCTTGCGGCAGACGCCGTCGGCGAGCTTAAGGGTGGCCCCGGCCAGCAGTTCGATCTCGACGGGCTTGTCGACGTAGAGGATCGCGCGGTGCTTCTTCAGTCCGTGCTGGTGCAGGCCCGGCAGGAAGATGAGTTTGTCGCCCGGCGCGGCCGCGTCGAGGACCGCCTGCGGATCTTCGCCGGGTTTGATCCTATGCTCGGCGGCGATGAGCGAAACCGCGACGAGCAGCGGAAGGAATCGGGAGGACATGCGTCGTTACGGGGCGGTCAGCCCACGATCGCCTTATAAGGCTCGCCTTCGTTCTGGGTCGGACGCTCCGGGCGGCCTTTGTAGCGGTAGGTCAGGCCCATGTTGTCGATGCCCAGCAACCAGAGGATGGTGGCGTGCAGGTCGTGGACGTGCAGCGGGGTCTCCTGGGCGCGGAGGCCCAGTTCATCCGTGGTGCCGATGGTCTGGCCGCCCTTCACGCCGCCGCCGGCCATCCACATCGTGAACCCGGTGGGGTTATGGTCGCGGCCGTCGCCCTTCTCCGACATCGGGGTGCGGCCGAATTCGCCGCCCCAGACCACGAGCGTATCCTCGAGCAGGCCGCGGGCCTTGAGGTCCTTGAGCAGGCCGGCGACCGGCTTATCCATCGAGGCGCACAGGCCGGCGTGGTTGGTCTCGATCTTGGCGTGGGCATCCCACTTGGAGCCGGCGCCATGGTAGATCTGCACGAAGCGGACGCCCTGTTCGACCATGCGGCGGGCGAGCAGGCAGAGGCGCCCCATGCCCTCGGTCGTCTTGTCGTCGAGCCCGTAGAGCTTGCGGGTGGCCTCGGTCTCGCCGGTGAGGTCCACCACGCCGGGCGCCTCGGCCTGCATGCGCGCGGCCATCTCGTAGCCCGCCAGGCGGGCGCCCAGTTCGGAGCGGTCGGGGTAGCGCTCGGCGAACTCGCGGTTCACCCCGTTGATGAGGCGGAGCTTGGAGCGCTGCAGGTCGGCGCTGACGGCCTCGGGCGTGTTCAGGTGGGGGATCGGCTCGGACCCGCCGGAGAGGCGCACGCCTTGGTAGACCGCGGGCATGAACCCGGCGCCCCAGTTGCGCGGGCCGTTGATCACGGTCGACTGGTTGTCCTGCATGACGACGAAGGCCGGGAGGTTCGCGTTCTCGCTGCCGATGCCGTAGTTGATCCACGAGCCCAGCGAGGGCTTGCCCGCGAGGATCGAGCCGGTGTTCATCTGGCAGACGCCCGCGGAGTGGTTGATGCCGTCGGCCTTGCAGGAGCGGATCACGGCCAGGTCGTCGGCGCAGGAGGCGATGTGCGGAATCCAGTCGGAGAACCATTGGCCGGACTGGCCGTGCCGCTTCCAGGTGCGCTTCGAGGCGAGCAGGGGCGACTTCGACTCGCCCATCGCGGTGATCACCGAGCCGAAGCTTTCCGGGAGGCGCTGGCCGGCGAGTTTGTTGAGCAGCGGCTTCGGGTCGAACAGGTCCATCTGCGACGGACCGCCCTCCATGAAGAGGAAGATCACGCGCTTGGCGCGGGGCTTGATCTGGCCGACGCCGGGCTGGGTCGCCGGGCCGGTCAGTTCCTTGCCGAGCAGGTCGCTGAACGCCATCGCGCCGAGGCCGAGGCCGGCGCTGAACAGGAAGTCGCGGCGGGAGGAGGAGGGCTCGAGCCGGTGGCAGCGTGGGTCGTTCATTCGACGTAGAGGAATTCGGAGGAGTTGAGCAGGGCGTGGCAGAGCGCCGCGAGCGGGGTGCGGTCGGCGCCCTTGGCCGCCGGCTTCTTGCCGGCGTCGACGGTCAGGTCGCGGCCCTGGCCGCCGGAATCCTTGAGGAGGCCGGACTTGTTCTCGAAGCGCCAGAAGCCGAGCGTGGAGGGCAGGGGGTCTTCGGAGGCGTAGAGCAGGCGGTCGTCGGGCAGGGCGCCGGCGCTCAGGCGGACGTCATCGACGACGCCATGGAAGGAGCCCTCGGGCTCGGCGTGTTTTCCGCCGATATGGAAGGGGTGGGTGCCGGTGTCGAGCTGGGCGAGGGCGCCCTCGACCTGGTCGTGCAGCAGCGGCTCATCGTCGTTCGCGAGGTCCTTGAGGGTGAAGGCGACGCGTCCCGGCTGGCCGCCTTTCGCGAACGTGAGGGAAGCCGCCACGAAGTAGGGCTTGTGCATCGTCAGCCGCAGGTTCGAGAAGTACACCGCCTCGCCGAAGGAGCCGTCGGACCTTTTGCCGTGGCACTGCAGCACGAGCACCATCGGGGCGCGGCGCGACTTCTGGCCGGTGATGCCGAACTGCCACGATCCCTCCTGCCTGCTGGTCACGCCTTGCGCGGCGATCGCCCGCACGGCCCCGCTGTCGCTGACCGAACGCGGCACGACCACGGCCTCGATCGTGAAGCCCGCGGAGAGGTCGAGCTTCGTGGTGCGGGCCGCCGTCAACAGGTTGCGGTTACCGGCCTCGAGGCGCAGCCCCTGGCCGTCGCGGAAGGGCACCTTCTCGGGCGTGAATTCCAAGGTCGCCGCGGATTGCGCGGTGGCGTCGGGTTTCTGCCGACGGACCTCGGCGAGGAACCCCGCGGCGCGGGCCGCTTCCGCCGGGGAGGGGTCGCGGGCGTAGAGCAGGCGGTAGAGGCGGCGCACCTGGCCGACTTCGTCGTCCGGCGCCTCCCGGCGCAGGCGTTCCGCGAGCGCTTCCCCGCGCTTCAGCATGAACGGGCTGTTCAGCAGGAGCAGCGACTGGATCGGGGTCGTGGTGACGTCGCGCGAGGCCGTGCTCGCGAACCATTGCGGCGCGTCGAAGACGTCGGCCAACGGGTCGCGGTTGTTGCGCATGATGCGCGTGAAGACGCTGCGGATCGGCTCGCCGTAGACCTGGCTGGGCCCGGCGGCCTTGTCCCGCTTGAGTTCGCCGGTCGCGGCGAAGAGGGCGTCGCGGATCTGCTCGGCCTCCAGGCGCTGCGGCTGGAAGCGCCAGAGCAGCGTGTTCTGCGGGTCCTTGAGGTTGCCGGCGCGCGGGTCCGGGTGGAGGGACGACTGGCGGTAGGTCGCGCTGGTCAGGAGCAGGCGGTGCATCGCCTTCTGGTCCCAGCCCTTCGCCATGAATTCGGCCGCGAGCCAGTCCAGCAGCTCGGGGTGCGAGGGCGGTTCGCCCAGGCGCCCGAAGTCGCTGCTGTTCGGCGTCAGGCCCCGGCGGAAGTACTGTTGCCAGAGGCGGTTCATCGCCAGTCGGGCGGTGAACGGGTTGGCCGGGTCGGTCAGCCAGCGCGCCAGCGCCGAGCGGCGGCCGGTGGTCCGGCCGTCGGCGGACGGGGCGATCCGGGCGGGCGGCGCGGGCACCGTCGCGCTCAGCACGGAGAGGAAGGCGGGCGGCACCACCGTGCCCTTCTTGGGAATCGTCGCGTCGAGTCCGACCGGGCCCGTTTCGGTCACGGCCAGCACCATGGGCGGCGGGGTCGGCTTGAGCGCGTCGGCCTCGGCCAGCTTACGCTTCAGGTCGGCGTGCTTCACGCTGTCGGCTCCCTTGATCGAGTTCTCGAGGCGGTTGAACTCGTAGTCGACCTGCCGCCAGGCCAGCGCGGCCACCTGCGTCTCGAGCGGCGAGCGGTCCGCGGCCGGTTTGCGGATCATCGCCTGCACGTCGTCCGGGAACCGTCCGACGGCCTCCTTCTCGGCCTTGTCGCGGTATTTCCGCTCCAGTTCGGCGAGCGCGGCGCGGGTCGCGGCGGTGCGTCGCTCCCACTCGGCCTGCTTGTCCCCGTGCTCCGCGGCTTCCGCCGCCGTCCAGGCCGGGCGGTCCTCCACCGGCAGCACGTTCGTGAAGAAGCTGCGGAGCGCGAAGTAGTCCCGCTGCAGGATCGGGTCGAACTTGTGGTCGTGGCAGCGCGCGCACTGCATCCCCGCGCCCAGGAAGACATCGCCCGTCGTGTCGGTCAGGTCGTTGAGGATCGTCTCCCACTGTCCACGTGCGTCGCGGTTGTTGTACTCGTAGATCCAGTGGCGCAGGTAGCCCGTGGCGGTGAGCGCGGCCGGGTCGCCGGGGAACAGTTCGTCGCCCGCCAACTGTTCCTGCACGAACCGGTCGTAGGGCTTGTTCGCGTTGTAGGCCGCGATCACGTAGTCGCGGTAGCGCCAGGCGGTCGGGCGGAAGTCGTCGATGCGGAAGCCGTCGCTGTCCGCGTAACGCACCAGGTCCAGCCAGGCGCGGGCTTGCCGCTCGCCGTAGGCCGGGGAGGCGAGGAGGCGGTCGACGACCTTTTCGTAGGCCCGCGGGTCGGGGTCGGCGACGAAGGCCGCGACCTCCGCCGGCGTCGGCGGCAGCCCCGTGACGTCGAAGGTCACCCGGCGGAGCAACGTCAGCCGTTCGGCCTCCGGCGCGGGCGCGAGCCCGGCCTGGCGGCGGGGTGCGTCGACGAAGCGGTCGACCGGGTGGGCGGCTTGGCCGGCCGGAGGTTCGACGCGGCGGATGGGTTGGTAGGCCCACCACGCCCGTTCCTCTGCCCCAATCTTACCAGGCAGGTACTTGGTCGCGCCCTTCGCCGTGGCGCGGCTGACGGGCCAGGTCGCGCCCGCTTGGACCCAGTCGGTGAGCAACTTGACCTCGGTCGCGGTGAGCCGATCCCCCTTGGGCGGCATCATGACGTCCGGATCGGTCGAGAGGATGTTCTTGATGAACAGGCTCCGGGCCGGGTCGCCGGGCATCAGGGCCGCTCCGCCGTCGCCGCCGGTGGTCAGGCCGGCGAGGGAATCCATGACCAGACCGCCCTTGTTCTTGCCCGCCGAGTGGCTGTGGCACTTGAAGCAGCGTTCCTCGAGCAGCGCCACCGCCCGCTCGGCCAAAGGCTCATCGGCCGCGCCCAAGGGTAGGGCGGCGAGGCCGAGCAGCCAGAAGGCATGGCGGGCACGGAGGGGCATGATATCCTTAATATGAATAGGCCCTCCTTGGGGGCTGGGAAGGGCAAAAACGGGCCGACCGACGCCCCGGGGTCGCCTCAGCGGCGCCGCTGCCAGTCCGGGTAGTCCTTTTCGAGCAGGTCCCGGGCGTAGGGGCCGTACCAGCTGTAGCCATTGCGGCGCTCGTGGCCGATGTCGGCGAGGTTGGGCTTGGGGACGCCGTCCCGGTCGCAGAAGAAGGGCTGGCCGGTCTGGAGGTCGTAGAAGCGGGCCCACAGGGCCGGGGCCTGCGGGTCCTTGACCACCGCCCGATCCTTGCCCTTGGGCGCCTTGGGGTCGGTCACCGTTTCGATGCGGATACCGGTGACTTTGTGCGCTTCGAGCCACTTCACCGCGCCTTCGATGGAGGCCTTGATCTCGGGCGACGGTTTTTCGAGGCTCATGAGCAGGCGGACGATCCCGACGGATTCGGAGCCGCTGAAGGACGGCAGCTCATACGCGCGGGCCTTGGTCGGCTGCAACGTCTGGGCGTCGTGCTGGGCGCACCAGACGGTCGGCTGGCCGTCGACGACGATCTGGCACTTGAGGATGCAGGCGATCCCCAGGTCGAAGGCTTTTTGGCACGCGGCCCGCCGCGCGGGCTCCACGAACGCGTACCGGGCGTCCCGCGCGACTTCGCGGACGAACTCGAGGATGCGCGCCATCGAGTTGTCGTTGAAGGTCACGTGGCGATGGTACTGCTTGCTGAGCGGGTAGTACTGGGGCCAGCCGCCATGCGGGTACTGGGCCACGAGCACGTGCGCGAGGCCCTGGTCGAAGGCCTTGCGGTACGACTCGTCCGCCGTCGCGTTGAAGATCCGGGCCAGGAAGCGCAGTTCGTCGAGCGTCGCCCCGTTGTCGAAGGTTGCCCGGAGGTCGGCCCGCTTCCCCGCATAGGGCTTGGTGACCGTGTCGGTGTTCTTCGGCCAGCCGCCGGACTCGGCTTGGTAGGAGAGGATGATGGCCCCGGTCTGCTTGGCCTCGGCGGTGGCGTACCACGCGTCGGGTTTCTTGAGGAAATCGCGGGCGCCTTTCTCGGCGGCGGCCAAGGAGCAGGAGAAGAGCAGGGTGAGCAGCAGACGAACCATGGTGGTCGATTAAGGCGGTCCGGCGGGGGCAGGGAAGCGGAAACAGGTGAGCGGCCCGACGCTGGGATTGTCAAATGTCGCCGACCGTCCTTCATGGAGGCGTGCCCGCTCCGCTTCGCTTCCTCCTGGCCTCAGCCTCCCCCCGGCGCACCGAGCTGCTGCGGGCGGCCGGCATCCCGCACACGGTCGAGGTGGCGGCCGTGACGGAACATGAGGATCCCCGGACCGACCCACGCGAGATGGTGCTGCATAACGCCCGGCTCAAGGCCGCCGCCGTCGCCCGGTTGCACCCGGACGCCCTGGTGCTCGGGGCCGACACCACCGTGGCCTTGGGCGACCGGGCCTTGAACAAGCCCGCGGACCTGGCGGAGTCGCGCGCGATGCTCCGGAGTCTTTCCGGCCGGGAACACGTGGTCCACACCGGCGTCTGCCTGCTCTGCCCGGCCCTCGGCCTGGAGGAGGCCCATGATGTCACGGCCTGGGTGCGCTTCCGTCCTTTATCCGAGGAGGACATCACGCGCTATCAGGCCTTGGTGAACACCTTGGATAAGGCCGGCGCGTACGGCATCCAGGAAGGGCGCGAAATCATCATCGACGCATTCCAGGCGCCGATCTCGACCATCATGGGCTTGCCGGTGGAGTTCGTCGCCACCCGTCTCGCCGCCCTGGGCGTCCGCGAAAGGCTCGTCGCATGAAGGCCGCGCTTCTTTGGCTCTTGCCCGCCTTGTCGATGGCGCAGGCCGCGGGGGTGAGCGGCGACGCCGAGCTGGCCGGCACCCTCGGCGGCAAGCCCCTCGTCATCCGCACCACCTCGCGGCTCGCGGGGGCGATCGATTCCGTCCGTTGGGATGGGGTCGAGTTCATCGATTCGCACGACCATGGCCGCCAGCTGCAGTCCGCGATCAACGCCGACGTGGACGGCGTCTTCCATGCCGAATGCTACAATCCCACCGAAGCGGGGTCGGTGGTCGACGCGCTGGGACCGAAGACGACCAGCCGGCTGGAGGCGCTTTCGGTCCGGGACGGCGTACTCTCGACCCGCACCCGCATGGCCTTCTGGTTGGCCCCGGGGATGAAGTCCCACGGTCACCTGGCGCAGAACCGCGAGCTGCTCTCGAATCATGTCCTGCACAAGCAGGTGCGCATCGGGCGACCGGGGATGGAGCATGTCCTGGACTACCGGGTCACGTTCACGGTCCCGCCGGACCGTGAGCATCGGTTCCTGCAGTTCGAGGCGTTGACGGGTTACATGCCCGCGGCCTTCAGCGAAGCCTGGTCCTTCGACGCGGCCAAGGGCTCCTTGGTCCCGCGGACGCGACGCAATGGCGAGCAGCGCGAGCCGGTGGTGCTGTCGACCCCGTCGGGCGCGCACGCGATGGGGGTGTTCACGCCGGACCGCCCGCCCGCCGGTCAGCCGGCCGTCGGCTACGGCAGCTTCGAGTTTCCGGGCGCCAAGGTCGTGAAGTGGAATTGCGTCTTCCGGGTGCGCCAAGCCGAGCCCATCCCGGCGGGGGACCATGCCTTCCGCCTGTTCGTCGTCATCGGCTCGCGCGAGGATTGCCGCCGGACCTTGGTCGACCTGACCCGCGAGTTCGCGGGCCGCTGACCGACCTTGCAGTCCCGGGCGTTTCCGCTAAGGTCTCGGCGTGAAGGAAGAGACCCGCAGCGACCTCCGGACCATGGCCTTCGCGGCCGGGTGTTCGGTGTTGCTGCACCTGCTCCTGCTGTGGCTGGCGCCGCCTCATTTCCAGCCGATGCATCTGGTGTTGACCGCCCCCCTCGAGGTCCAGCGCTCCCAGGTGACCGTTCCGGATAGTCGTCTGGCGCCTTCGATGCGGCCGATTCCCATCGAGACGAATGCCCAGGCCAACCGCGAGACCCCGGTGAATCCGACGCCGTTCGTCGCGGCCCGATCGCAGCGCGCGGCCCAGCCGACCCCCGAGAAGACGCCCACCAAATCGGCCTTGCCCGCCTCCCAGGGGGAGGACGCTTCCGCGATGCGGGTAGCCCAAGGCAAGCCGCGGAGCCAGGAAGAGGCGGCGCAGACGCCGACGGAAGGGCAACCCGGCACCGCCTCGGCGGTCGCGGGATCCCTGCCGAAGGTGGGCCAGGCGCCCCGTCCCTCCGACGCCACGACGGCGGCCCCCGATCCCGATCGCCCGCGCGCCCGCGTGTCGCCGGCCGGCACGACGGGTTTTCTCCTGCGCAACAACGTGGGGGTGAATCGGGTGGGCAAGGTGGCCGTCGATGCCCGTTTCAGCAACTACGGCGACTATGCCCAGCGGATGATGGAGGCCATCCAATCGACTTGGTGGGACCTGCTGTTCCGCGCCCGGATGGAGCACTATCAGCCCGGGGTCGTGGTCGTGCGTTTCAAGCTCCATCGGGACGGAACGATCTCGGACCTTGCCGTGGTCGAGTCCGGCGTCGGCACGATGCCCACCTTTGCCTGCAAGGACGCGATCTCCGCCTGCGCGCCCTTCGACCCTTGGCGTCCCGACATGGTCGCGCAGTTCGGCGAAGTGGATGTTGTCACCATCCGTTTCATCTATCACTGAGTTGGCATGGACCCGCTTGCTTGGATTCCCTTCGGACGCGGGGTGCGCGTGCTGGAGCGGCACGACAGCGGCCTTTTCGCGGTCGAGAAACCCGAAGGAATCCTGGCGCACCCGAATCCGGGCGAGGTCGCCGAAAAGGGCGAGGTGCTGATCGGCGGCAACTATTCGATGGAGGAGGAAGCCTTCCATGTCCGCGACGGGGTCGGTGGCATCCGCCGGGTCTACCTGCTGAATCGCCTGGATTCCCCGACCAGCGGGGTACTCTTGCTTTGCCTGGACGCGGCCATCGCCGAGCACGTGCGGGCGCTTTTCGCGAAGTCCCAGGTCTCCAAGAAATACCTGGCGCTCGTGCGGGGCCGGGGGCTGCGTACGCCGCGCGGCACTTGGCAGGATCAACTCGTCAAATCGCGCGGGCCGGGCAATAGCGTGCGCTCCGCCGCGGCCGAGTCCGGCGGGGTGACGGCCGTGACGCTGTACCAATGGGAGCGGGCGGCGACCGCTGCGTTACCGCTCTCCCTGCTCAACTTGGAGCCGCGCACCGGTCGGACCCACCAGTTGCGCGTCCAGACGGCCCAACACGGGCACCCGATCCTCGGCGACCGCACCTACGGGGATTTCGAATTCAACAAGGCCGTCGGGACGGCGCGGGGCTTCAAGCGGCTTTTCCTGCATGCTTACCGGACCGAAGTCTCCTTCCCTTGGCAGGGTGAGACCGTGAAGTTCAGCGCCACCGCCCCCATGCCGCCGGAGTTCGCCGAGGCGTTGGGGCGCGACGAGGGTGGGGAAGGTAAGCCCAGCAAACCGAAGCCGACTTCGGGTGGCCGACAGGTCTCCCCCCGGTTGCGGATCCGTCTCTAGGTTACGGCGCGCCCCAGAGCTTCTTCAGGACCGCGACCATCTCGGGGTCGTGGACCTCGAGCTCCTTGCGGTGGTAGGGGAAGAAATCGTTCTGGCCGAAGAAGGCCTCGGTCGTCTCCGCGAAATACTCCATGGGAGTCGTCATCGCGTAGGCCCGGACGCCTTCCGTGATCTTCCCCTGCCAGTTCTTGCGGCTGACCTTATCGTAGGACTTGTTGGCGACGGCCCGGTCGTAGCAGGCCTTGATCTCCGGGTGGTTGAAGCCGAGGACTTGGTCATGGTAGGCATGGGCCAGTTCGTGCAGGGTGAGCAGGGGCATGCGCAGTACTTCCTTGTCGAGGTTGGCGACGCCGGAGAACTCCACCCCTTTGACCATCGCGGGGTTCCGTCCGTTCTGCTTCAGCCAACCGGCGCCGGGGTGGTATTCCGCGCCTGCTCCCTTGCCGTAAGGAGGGGATAGCCAAAGCGTGACCTTCCTCATTTGGGCGACGGCCTTGGCCGGCACGAGGCGCTCGATATCCTCGAGCTGCTTGCCGATCAGCACGAGCCCTCGCTCGGTTTCGGCCTTCTTTTCGTCCGTCAGCAGTTCGAGGCGAATCAGCACGGACCAGCCGCGGAGAACGCGGGACTCATAACGCAAAGGCTGGCTGGCGGGAGTCTCGCCGCCCGCGGGGGCCTTTGCGGGGTCGGTTTCGGCGGCCGGGAGCCACGTAGCAATAGCCAGCAGAAGGGTGAGGCGGAGGAAGCGGGGCATGCCCCCTTCCTAGGCGCCTTCCGTGGGCTAGCAAGCCTCAGACTTCGCCGCTGGGGTCGTAGAGGCCCTGGCGGACGACATAACGGATCACGCCCGCGACGTCGTGGACACCCAGTTTCCGCATGAGGTTGGTGCGGTGGTTCTCGGCCGTCTTGGTGCTGATGTTGAGTTTGGCGGCCACCTCCTTGCTGGTGTGGCTCTTGGCGAGCAGCACGGCGATCTCGCGCTCGCGGTCGGTGAGGCTGGAGCCCATCTGGTCGACCCGTGTTTCGGGGCTGTTCAGGGCTTCGACCAAGGCGCGGTTATAGACTTCGCTGAACCACGACTCGCCCTCGGCGATCGCGTCCATGGCCTTGCGCAGTTCGGAGAGAGGCGCGGACTTGTTCACAAAACCGCGTACCCCTTCCTTGAGTAGGCCGCGGGCCAGCTGCTTCTCGGACTTGCCGGAGAAAACCAGCACGCGTAGTTCGGGCAGGGTGTTGCGTAGGCGATGTAGCACCTCGATGCCGGTGATGCCCGGGAGGAGGATGTCGAGGATCAGGATGTCGGGCTTGAGGCGGAGGGCCAGTTCGACCCCCTCGGCACCATCGGCCGTGGAGCCGATGACCTTGAACTTACCCTTGCCCTCGAGCATCTCCGTCACCAGCTCGCGGATGGCCGTCTGGTCCTCGATGATGACCACGCTTCTGGTTTTCGGGGTGGGGCTCTTCATGTTCATGCAATGTGGAGGTTGGGTGGTGTGGGTCGAACCTTAAGCCTAGGATGTCTTTGAATAGAATGCTTTATTAGTAGGGTTTTTCACCTACGCCCAAGCAGCCCTTTTAGCTTATTCATTCGTGGGGTCAACGAGACCTTGACGGACAAGGTATCGAACCAGTCCGGCGACGTCATGCACCCCCAGTTTGCGCATCAGGTTCGAGCGGTGGTTCTCCGCCGTCTTGATGCTCAGCCCGAGTCGATGGGCCACCTCCTTGCTGCTGTGGCTGCCGGCGATGAGCAAGGCGATCTCGCGTTCGCGCGGGGTGAGCTGCTCGACCAGGCGGTCGGACTGGATGCGCGGGTTCGCGAGCGCTTCCCGCACGGTCTGGCTGAAGGCTTCGTCGAACCAACTCCCGCCATGGCCCACCTTGGCCACCGCTTGGCGCAGCTCGGTCAAGGTCTGCGCCTTGTTGACGTAGCCCTGGATGCCTTCCTGGACGAGGTTGCGGATCACGTGGGCTTCCTGTCGCGCGGAGAAGACGAGGACCTTCGTCCGCGGGGAGGTCCGGCGAAGCCGCCGCAGGAATTCGATCCCGCCCATGCCCGGCATCTGGATGTCGAGCACCACGACGTCGGGGTCCAGTCGCGCCACCATCGCCAGCCCTTCGGGTCCCGAGGCGGCGGCGCCGACCACACTCGGGCCGGGTGGCCGGCCCAGGAGTTCGACGATCATCTCCCGGATGGCCGCTTGGTCTTCGACGATGACGAGCCGAGGGGCCTCCGGCGTCGGTGGCGGGGTCTGGGGCGCGGCGCCCCGCGGGGTGGGACGGCTGACTCGGATCTTCACGCGACGAGGACTCATGGTGATGGCGTGAGGTGTCTCTGGTTTTGCCTACTTCGATGCAATGGAAACGGTCTGGGGTTCATCATCCATGCGACACTCCCGCGCGTTCTCGTTGTTGCTGGTGCTGGTGCTTTTGGGCGGGCTCACCGCATTCGTGACCTTGCTTGTCGCGTTTGCGCCCGTCGCGTCGGCTGAGCGGACGGTGGCCGCGGAGCGGACGCGCCTGAGGCAGGATGCGGCGGCGCTTTTGGGCCTGGCGCTCGCCGAAGTCCAAGCCGCCGCCGGGGCGGATCAGGTCGCCACCTGGATGGACGGCGAGACCGCGGTCGCCTCGCGTCGCACGCCGGCGGGGCGCGAGGAGGTGCGCCTCTCCGGTGAGCGGACGTTCGATGGCATGCGCTGGCGCTGGCGATGTGAGGACATCTCCTGCGGGCACGACCTTGCCGGGGAGGCGATGGTCTCACGTCGGGCAACCCCATGGGCACGCGGGCAGGTTGCTCGTCAAGCGTTCGCCTCCGGGTCGGCGGCTTCGATTCCGGGTGTCGCCGAAGCCATGGCGGGCGAGTGGGGCGATGAGGCGCTCTACCGTTCCGTGACGAACCTCCCCGCGCAGCCTGGCCGCGGCTGGGGTGGCTGGGGATTGCTCACCAATCCGAGCCTGGGCGGGTGGAAGCGGGACTTGGGGTCTCCGGCGGTCTTTTCCGCGATGGTCGGCCCGGAGGTCGCGTCGGCCATGGCCCAGGCCGATTTGCGCGACGATCGCGCCGCGGGTCTGCCCATCATCCAGGCGATGGGTCCGGACCATGCCTTGCGCCATGACGCCTCCTTGGTGGATCTGCGGTTGAGCCTCGGCTTCTTCAACGCCCGTTCGGATGGGCGCCATCGGATGCGTTTCCACGTCTCGGGCTTGCTCTGGAATCCTTCGTCGGCCCCCCTGTTGGCCGAAGCAGAAGGAAGGCTTTACTTGCTCGAAGTCGTCGGCGCTCCGGAGGTGACGGTGCGTAATCTCGACAGCGGCGCCGGCTTCGTCGTCGACCTGGATGACTGTCCCGTCGGAGATCTAGGCATCTTCAACCAGTACCGACGTGAAGCCGGTCTTTGGGCCTGGATCGACGTGGGCGATTTGGCCCGCTATGGGATGGCGCGCCGCGGCTTGCTCCCGGGTGAGTGCTACGCCTTCCTCGGGCCGTCGCCCGAGGTGCAGCCGCAGGGGCTTTCGCGGGTGCTCACCACCGAAACCTGGCGCTATGAAGCCGCTCCCCGTGGCCTCAGTTGGCGGCGACCCTCGCCGCAGGTCTTCTTGCCCGGCGACCGAATCGAGATCTCCGTCCGCTTTGTGTCTCCTTTGACTCTTCGGTTGCGCCGCGTTATCGGCGAGCCGGCAAGGGATCTGCCGATCGCCGATTACCCGGGCCCGGTCGTGCAGGAAATCGCTCAGGTCTGGTTTCCTGACTTCAAGTGCGAGCTGTTGGGGCGGGATTATTCGAGGTCTGACAGCGCCGGCTATACGTTGGCCGAACGTCGAGCTTGCCTGCGCCTGTCGTGGATCCCACGGGGTTGGGCGGAAATCAGGGAAGCGGTGCGCCGCGACGGGGTTCTTCGCGAACGTTGGGACCTTTCCCGGCCCGAGGAGGCGGCACTCTGGAAACTGCGGGAACCGCTGACGGCCGCGTTGGAGCCATTCGAAGGCGGCGATGCCTTCGCGGTCGGAGTCTTGCGGGATGCCGCCCTCAACCGCCACCTCGCCAATACCCCGGGGGCTTACGCCGACCTCCGCCTGCGCGGGGTGCCCGGTCTGCCGGTTGTTTCGGTCGGTGCGTTGCGCCACCTTCGTCGCGAGATGGATTGGGCCCGCCTCGATGACTCCTTCGGTTCGGCTCCCTTGCGGGTCGCCGAGCCTGGTCGATATTCTGAGAATCCACGACTGGTGCCGTGCGCCGGAATCCTCGGGGAAGGGGAGGGGTGGATGGTCGCAGGGCCGTTCAACGTCAACAGCGCTGACCCGGAGGCTTGGTTAAGCTGGCTGCGCGCTTCCTCCTCGCCGTGGCAGGCCCAGTCCGGCGGACCCTTCGCCTCCGCAACGTTCCGTCGACCCTTTTGCCCTTTGCAGCCAGCCGGGGCCCATCTCGCGCAGTGGGGGGCGGCGGGCGCCCCCGCGTGGACGGACGAGGAGCTGGCCCGTCTCAGTCCCGAGGAGGCGGACCTGCTTTCCGCCCGACAGCCGGTGCGCATGCCGGACGAGGGTAAACTCGCCGCCTTGGCGCGCGAGTTGGTGAAGTTGAGGGCTGAGTTCGGCGCCCCGTTTGCTTCGCTCGAGGCCTTCGCTCGTTCGGGTTTGCTGAAGCGTGCCTTGGCCGCCGCCAAGTTCAATGACCTGCCCGGGGCGACGGCCGAGGGGTGGTTGGCGGTCAAGGAGGACGACCTGCTGGAGCAGTGGGCGCCGAGCCTGACGGTGCGGGGCGACACGCTTCGGCTCCGGGGTCAGGTCTCCTTCCTCGATCCGCGACGCCGCGGGGCTTTGGCCATCGAGGCGATCCTGCAAAGGACGCCGGCGAGTCATGGCGAGGCACGTTTCGGACGGGTCTGGCGCGTGATGCAAGTGCGATTCTTGTAACCAAGTAGGACGGGCGGAAACTTGACTGTCGGGGGAATTTCCCAATGGTATGGGCATGGAATCCAACCCGTTCATCGTCTCCGAAGCCCCGGCCTCCGACCGCGTCGCCTTCTTCCGTCGTACTTATGGCCTGGTGGCAGCGGCGTTCGGCGCCTTCGCCGTCACGCTCTTCGCTCTTTTCGCCTCCGGCATCGCGGAGACCTTCATGCGCTCCATCGCAGGCGTCGGCTCCTGGGGTATGCTCGGGGTGATGGTCCTCTTTTGGCTCGGCACCACCGCCGCCCAGTCCTTGGCCTTCAGTCGTGCCTCCCGCGCGGCCCAATACGCCGGCCTGGGAATCTACGTCATCCTTCAGGCCCTCATCTTCGTTCCTCTGATCTTCTACACCGCCTACGTCACTAAGGGTAACCCCGGCGAAATCCTCATCCCGGCCTGCATGGTCACCGGCGCCCTCGTTGTAGCCCTGACGGCCGTGGTCTTCATGATGAACGTGGACTTCTCCTTCCTGAAGGTCGCCATCGTCATCGGAAGCATCTGCGCCCTCGGCGTAATCGTCGTCTCGCTGATCGCCGGATGGTCCCTCGGCACGTGGTTCTCGATTGCGATGATCCTCCTGATGGCCACGGTGATCCTCTATCAGACCAACGAGATCAAGAACACCATGGAGACTGATCAGCACGTGGCCGCGGCCTTCGTCCTGTTCTCGTCCTTCGTCACGCTGCTCTTCTACGTCATCCGCCTCTTCGCCGGTCGCCGAGACTGACCTGAGTCGAGCGTAACTTCGAGAGGCTTCCCGGTGTTCCATCGGGAAGCCTCTCTGTTTATGCGCCCTTTCCTGCTGCTCGCCCTGTCATTGCTGACCGCCGTTTCCCTCCCGGCCCAGGGGAAACTCCGAGAGATCCTGTCGGGCAGGGCGCCCGAGGGCTTTGTCGAGCAATCTTGGACGATCGACGGGGTGAAGCGCACCGCCTTGGTGCGCGTCCCCAAGGACGCCAAGGGTCCGCTGGCCGTGGTCTTCTGCTGGCACGGCCATGGTGGTCGGGCCGCCCAGGCCGCCGGTCGTTGGGGGTATGACGAGGCCGACACCACCTCCGTCCTGGTGTTTCCGCAGGGCTTGCCGACCGTTTCGCCGCTGGTCGACAAGGAAGGCCGGATGCCGGGTTGGCAGACCGCCGTCGGCGGCGAGGGCGACCGGGATATCCGGCTGTTTGACGCGATCCTGGCCGACCTACGCAAGGCGCATCCCGTCGACGACCGTCGCATCTATTCGATGGGCCATTCCAATGGCGCCGCCTTCAGTTACTTGCTCTGGCAGGCACGCCCGACCGTGCTGGCGGCGATCGGGTCCGTCGCCGGGTCGCTGCGCGGCGACGTCAAGGAGCTGCCGCCACTGCCCGTCATCCATGTCGCCGGCGAGAACGATCCTCTGGTGAAGTTCGCTTGGCAGCAGGCCACCTTCGTCGCGGTTCGACGTTTCAACCACTGCGTGGACACGGCCAAGCCCTGGGCCAAGGAGGGCGTGCTGACCGCCTCGATCTACGAGTCGGACCGCGCGGCGCCGTTGGTGACGGCATTGC